>Ga0115565_10000240_pt1 | contig 46090 bp, 54 predicted proteins | sample COGITO_mtgs_1105_FD_87199 | JGI IMG/M metagenome (GOLD analysis project Ga0115565, IMG submission 87199) | Pelagic marine microbial communities from North Sea - COGITO_mtgs_110530 | ecosystem: Environmental > Aquatic > Marine > Epipelagic | place: Germany:Helgoland, sampling site Kabeltonne... | reverse complement strand
GGCAATAATCAATCTAATAATTCTGATGATAGTAAAGCTGGCAATAATCAATCTAATAATTCTGATGATAGTAAAGCTGGCAATAATCAATCTAATAATTCTGATGATAGTAAAGCTGGCAATGAAAGTAGTAATGAACCGACAACTGAAGATATTAATGATCTCGAAATGACACCAATTCCTCCACTCACTACAAAAGACACTGGAGAACAATTAGAAAATATCGAAGAAGATTTAGAAGTTATTAAAACTAATATGGACGGTATGAATGAAAATATTAAAACAATAAATGATAATGTTGATTCTATAAAATTAAATATAAATAATTTAGAAGAAATATGTCAACAAACACCTGAGTTTACTCCTCCTAAAACCAATAATAATATGATTCCACAACAACAGATGATGCCTATCCCACAACAGATGATGCCTATGCCACAACAGATGATGCCTATGCCACAACAGATGATGCCTATGCCACAACAGATGATGCCTATTCCACAACAGATGATGCCTATGCCACAACAGATGATGTCTATGCCACAGCAACAGATGATGCCTATGCCACAGCAACAGATGATGCCTATGCCACAGCAACAGATGATGTATAAAATGAGTGGTGGTGGAAACAAAAGTAAAAAGAGAAATAGATTTAATAATAATAAATTATCTAAAACTAAAAATAAATATTTTATCTAAAATATGATGATTTAAAACAATCTTTAATATTGATTCTTTCTCTGTAATCAATAGTTATCATATTATTAATTAATTCTTCTAAAGAACTAAAATCTTCATTTTCTTCTTGTTTATGGATATGTTCATAAATTGAAAATAATGATATACCCATAGCATAAACATCAATATTATATATTTTTGATTCTTTATTGTTAAAAAATAATGAGTTTATAAATTCCATTTTGTTATCATAAATATAACCTATTAATTCTGATAACTCTCTAATCTTAATAATATCAAAATCATATATTTCTTCTAATTTAGTTTTTATAGTTGCAAACATTTCCATTTGTTCAATATTAATATTATTATAAAATTCACTTAGTATTAGTATTTCTGGAGCTAAATAATATTCAGTCCATGCCAAAATATTATTACTAAACAACTTATTTATTATATTTAAAAAATCTGTATTATTTCTTAAATATGACAAGTCTCTATATATTAGAGAGCCACCAAAATCAATCAACCGTATCTCTTTTTTTATATTAACTACTAAATTTTCTAATTTTATATCTAACTGGATACAACCATTATTTTTTAATAGCTTTAGCATATTGAGCAACCTTTTAATATTTTTTTGTCTATTCTTTTTAGAAAAACAAAAATCTATTAAATGAGGTTCATACAAAACACCACATTTTCGTATTATATCATTTTTAGAATATAATTGACCACGCGAGACTACTTTATTATTTTTAATACTATTCACTTTTATTTTTTTTTGTTGGTTACTATTCTTGATAAATATAGATGCTTTTTTTGTTATTGGTTTACATGATCCGTTTTTAGAATATAACACTTTATAATCTGTTTTAGGTTTAAGTTTACATCTCTGTATTTTATTAGAATTAACAACACAGCTATCTAATACTATAGCAAAATATTTTTCTAATATGTTTTTGTTTATTTTTTTTGCTAAATATTTTGAAATTCTAATTTCATTATCTATAAGTTGTTTATTTTCATCCGTATTTTCAACAAATTTACTTATATAATTAGATTTATATTTGCGACCATTACAATTAAACGGTGGAGTCAAAACACATGTGGCAGTCAGTCCAGTTCCATAATCTATATCCATTAATATTATTAAATATAATATTCCATTCTTAATGTGATATTTAGATATAATATTTCATGATCAAATATTCGTGTGTATCATTTTCTAATTTAAACTTATATTTTTTATAATATTTAAATAAACCATCCTTAATAGGATTATTTTTTTTAATATAAATTTGTAAGTTTGGTAAATCAATATAGTCTTTAAATTTATTATGATCTATGAGTTTAAATAAATGATCTAATAATAAAGACATATACCCTTTATTTCTAAATAAGTTATTAGTGCAAAGAGTCCATAACGTATTACTGCTTATACATAAGTAAGATAATGGTTCAAAATTTTCATCTATTAATATTAAACAATAATCACTTGTTAAAAAACGCACCATTAAATTTTCAAATTCATAACTATATAATGGATCATCATCGTCAGGATGTTCATAATTAAAACAACCATCCTTTTTTTTATTATCGCTATCAAACAACATATTTACAACTTTAGTATAAAAATCTATATTATTATCACAAATATTAATTTTTTCATTTTTTGGATTTTCAATATGGATTATATATTTATTTTTTGATTTAGTAAAATAATAGTTAATAGAATTATTTGAATTATCTACTATATTTTTTTGAAATTGTTTAATAATATCCATTATATAATGTAATGAACGAAAATAAAAAATAATTATATATTTATTCTTCGATTGGAAGTGAAACACCTTCTTCGGTTGGAAGTGAAACGCCTTCTTCGGTTGGAAGTGAAACGCCTTCTTCGATTGGAAGTGAAACGCCTTCTTCGATTGGAAGTGAAACGCCTTCATGTTCAGAATCGTATGGATGTCTATGAAAATGGATATGATTTTCACTTAAATCCTCATAACTATCTGGCTCAAACATACTATCATTTACTCCTGAAAAATAAAACTGTTGGTTTGTGTTTCCATTTTTACATAAATTGGCTGTTAATAATTCTTCTGTTACTGATGTTTCATCTGTACCTGGTTGATATGTAAATGGGTATTTTTCCAAACATTTTAATTCATAATGAAGTTTTCTTGGGATAAAAAATTTTATAGAACGAATTCCATCATTCCAATCAGCTCCTAACGTAGTAACATCAGATATTCCAGGCGATGAAACAACAAAATACAGTGGATTTACTATTTCTTTTTCTAAAATAGTATTTGTAATCTCAAAATCAGGCATTCGGCCTTCTTCAATCGCTTTATCATACTCAGCATCTTTTATTTCTTCTATAGTTTTTTCTCTTGCAACTATAGCATTTGCTTCATCTTGTGTTAAATTAAAATTATCATTAATTTTTTCACCAGTAGTGCCAAATCCAAAATTAGGTTTACTATAAATTATAGCATTATATGGTCCATCTATTTTAAGACTCTTCCATTTACCATGATCACCTGGATTTAACCACTCATTAAAATCGCCATAATAAGGTAAATTATTAGCATCATTATAATTAAATCCAATTTTTAATTCTCGTCCTGAGTAATCTAATCCACTATATAATCTAAATGGTTTTGATTGCGTTATTGATTTGATATTTATTGGGCGACTACCATTTAACATTTCTATATGATGTTTTTCAATACAATTTGGTGTATTATCTTTTCCTTTTAAACATATTTTATTTTTAAAATAATAGGGCATACTTTTTATATATCTTAGTTTATCACTTGTTAAAGTAGTTTTATTATCTTCTGGACCAATATCAAGAGAACCATATACAAATAATGTATCTTTAACATTTACATCATATATAATAGGTTCTATACTCCAATTAAAAACTTCCATTTCTAATTTGTCAGTATTAAATATTCCAAATTTATTTAAAGATGGACTTGTACCAACTACTTTACTATATTTATTATTATGACAATCGAGCTGTAACCATGGATTATTTTCTAAATTATTACAAATATTTAAATACACATATTTTCCATTAACGGGTAAAGAATTTATTATTAAAAACTCATCGTTAACACTAATAGGTATCCTTTTACTTTTAAGTTTATCTAAATCATAATCATCATGAAAATCATAATATATATTTTTCAATTGTGATGTGATTGTACTACTAGACTGAGACGTTATCATAGAACTTGTGGTTCTCGGTGTCACATCTCTAGAACTATAAATTGGCTTCAAATCTATATCTTTTAAACCTCCTGTATATTTTCTAAATGGATTAGTATTTTCTTTAGAAATATTATTTTTATAATAATCAGTTCTAAAATATTTTGGTATTATTATCCATTTACCATATTTTTCAGCATCTTTTAAATCATCATAACAATACATATTATACACTGTTCCACTATTTTCAATATCAATAGGATTAGTATCACATAAACATAAATAACTAACTGTCTTCCCTAAATTTTTTAATATTAATTCATCTCCATAATATATATACTTATTACCAGAACGTTCAATATCAAAAAATTTCCAATACATATTAGTTTCATCTTTATTTGTATGTCCAGCAGCAGTAGTTTCTGTATTTATAGTTTGATCTATATCATCTTTTTTAGATAACAATGCTTCATAAACAAAATTGGAATCCCGTTTAAAACATGTATCACTCGATTCTTGTTGTGGACAATTAATACCATTAAATAAATTGTATTCTGCATAATTAGATTCTAAATCTATACTATTTGAAACTGGATCATAAGAAAAAATGGTATATTCATATTTAGGGTCTTCATCATTATCATCATCATCATTCGCAGGAGGATCGGGGATATCTCCCCAGTCTGAATCTACAGTAACTTTTGATTCGTTTTCTTTGAATGGAAATATAGTCCTATCATAATCTATTATTTTTCTTATAGTCTCGCCCTCATCATATTTAATATTGATAAAATAATTATTATATCCTCCATCTTTTGTTTTATCTTGTGGACTTATATATATAACATTTCCAATAACTTTAAATTTAGATGTTTTACCTTTGCTTATTATATATCTATTTTCTTTGGATGATATTTTAAATTTAAACTGTGTATCATATGTTAAAAAGTCTTGTTCCACAGAATCTCCTAAATAAATAGTAGTATCTTGTAATTCATCTTTAAATTTACCTTTCTTAACTTCGGTTCCTTTAATTACATTTACTATGAAATGATTTTTAGATTGAATGTAAATATATAATAAAATTATAATTAGTAAAACTATAAATAAAATAACTATCATTAATATAAACTTATACTTTTTTTTAATAAAATTATTGAATTACTCTATTATGATCTAAATCATGTTCAGCACCTCGTTTATAACTCATTCCTTTCAATGGATTTAGTATATTTTTGAAATCTCCTATAACTCCACCAACATCAACTTTATATTTAGTATTTTCCTCACTACAATCTTCAGTTTGTTTTAATGATGGAATACTATCAATTGTATCATCACTACCAACTTCAAAATTGTATAATTTATTTTTATAAAAAGCTTTACTAAGTCTGCGTCTATTATTACGATCTCTTTTACATTTACCACCAGCTGATGCCCAACATACACCAGGACTTCTACTATGTTTTCTTGCACAACCATAATTTAAAATAGCATTTTCACGACTTGTTATACGTCCATAATCATAATCATCGTACCGGTATCCTTTACGTGTGCCATCAATTTTCATCCTATTTTTAACACCACATTTAGTTTCTCTTACCCATCCATCTTCGGGTTCGTATAATGAATGATATTTTCTAGCTCCTAAATCGCCATCTCTTAATCCTTTTCGGTCGGTTTCCCATCTTAATTGTTGCCTTATAGATAGTGTTCCTGGTACACTATCTAATCCATAACATTTATCATCAACAGTTTTAAGATTTATATCATTTTCTCCTAATATTTTTTTTAAATTATTTTTACTTATACAAGCATCTTCTATACATATAGAGTGTTTTCTAAAAATTGGCAAATTCAGTGTATTAAATAATTGTTCTTTACTTATACATTCTGTTCCATTATCATCTTTTATACAAATATTACGAACATTGATATTCTCTATATCTAATTTTTGTTTATTATTAATAAAAATATTTTTATTACTTTCTATTTTATCGGTAAAACCTTCATTACTAAAATTAAAATAATACAAAATAGATATAAAAATCAAAAATAATAGTATTAATAGTATATACATATTAATATAATATAATAAAATAATTATTAATGAATATGAGAATGCCCATGGAAATAAGTATTAGCATTAAGAATATTACCATTAATATCCTTTGCTGGTGTCATTACATAATTTAAAGTTATATTATCATTTTTACCAGTTTCATCACTAACTACATCTTGACCTGAATTATCTTCAGATACTCCAGAATGTTCTTCAACACATTCTAAGAAATCAATATTGGAATTCTTAGCATCATCAAAAGATGCATGTGGTGGTGGTGGGTCATTTTCATCTCCTGATTCATCATGCTGATCTGCAACTTTGTCATTAACACATTTTCTTATAGTCTCCTTTTTATAAGCAACCGGATCACAAATTTGTTCTTTCTTTGCTGTAGTACTACTATTTTTCCCATCACAATAATATTTTTTATTAGCAGGTACATCAACACTAAAGCAATCGTCGGATTCACCGCTTATTCTGTGTGTATTTAAACTATCACCCAAAAATTTTGATACACGAGAAACAGCATTTTCTTTCAAATTATATTTTGTATTATTATTTGATTTACTCAAAAAGTATCCTGTATACTTATCATCTATATCAGATTGATAATCCTGTTTAATAGTTGGATAATAATATCCATGATCTCCGTTTAAAGTAAATTCACCGATGTTATTTTGACTAATGCTATTCATGCATGTATGCGGACACATATATTGTTTCCAAGAACCACACATTGAATCATCACAATTTACTTCATGTTCTTTATCTATAAAATATGGAAATTTTGTAGCATCCCAATCAAGATTATCTTTATATAATAATTTTTTAGTTAAACATTCTTCATTATTTTTGAAAAATAATTGGTCCTTAGTTCCTTCTAAATTATATCCTGATTGTTTAAAATCAACATAATATGGGGCCATATATTGATTAGTAGCTACATTATCATCGTTAGTATCAGGTTCAGATTTATCATGAATTAATTTAATACCTCTTATACCTTTTAGCATATCAAACTCATTTGGACCTATGCATGTTGGATCATTTTTTTTCCCATCTTCGTCTAAAGAATTAAAACATAATTTATCTGGATAATCTATATTTTTATCTATATTACATTTAAAACTATTAGAATTATCTACACCAATATCGCAATCATGATTATAATAAACTGGTTCACTTAGATTACTTTTATAAAATTGAGGACCGTCTATTTCACCTGTTAATAATTTTATTTTTTTATTATTAATACAATAATTTCCAACACATAATTTATCAGTAATACTAACTTTATTAGAATATCGGTTATCTATAATTAAATTATTTTTACTTAAATCTAATTCAGGTATTTTATTTATCTCTTCTATTCTAGATTCATCTACATTCATAAAAATATTTCGACTATTAATTATATCTGCACCTGATAAATCTATAGTTTCAAATCCTTCATTGTTTGTAACAATTTTATATATTAAATATAAAATTAATATAATTAAAAATAAATTTAGTATTTTCATATTAATAATATAAATTATTATTATTTAGACATATTTTTATTAATATCTTCTATTTGTGTATATAATTCATTTATTTCTTGATGTTTTAAATTAATTTCGTCAAGTTCATTAGATACATTATCTGTAAAATCATTCGATATATTAGTTTTATTTTTCAAAAATTTTCTTTTTGCACAAAAATCTAATAATTTTTTTTTAAAATCATATGCAGTCTTTGCATCCTTTATCATAGAGTTTTGATTTTCATTATGTATTTCAGTATTAAATAAATTTGTATTATCTATGTCAAATCCTAATTTTGATTTAAATATGCCTGAAGAATGATCGTTTGTAAATTGATCATTTTTATCATCGATTGAAATAAAGCCATAACTTATACCAACGTCCGTTTGTATCATTATTCCGTTTGATGTTGTTGCTATTAATTCTCCCGAATTAGAATATATTAAATCTCTAACCTTAGTAGTATTAATAGGAGTTGTATCCCAATCACTTTTTTTCCAATCTGAACCTTTTTTTTGATATATATAATTATCAATCAATCCAATACCAATCATAATTGTTTCATTTGTATTAGCGGTTTCTAAAGAATACATAACTTTACGCAAGGGAACATCCCCATTATATTTTATTGGACCGACCCAATTCATATAATCACCATTATTATAATATATTTGACCATCATAACTACTTATGCCAATTATTTTATTATCATTATTAATATCATAACAAATGCTTCTAATATTAATATCAGTTGAAATTTTCTCCCAATTACCTTTCTTAAACTCTATTAAATTCTCAGCATTTCTTCTATAAATATTATAAACAGGTTTTTTATTTTTATAATAAAGTCCTATTACAATCATTCTTTTAGATTTATCAAACGATATATCTGTAATAATAACATTTTTATTTTTTTCTAATAACATATTTTCATAGTTAACTCTATTCCATTTAGGATTTTTTAAATCAGTAGCTTCATATAAATATAAAGAATTATGAATATCATCTTTATCAGTATTTTTTATAAAAGTCCCGAAATATTTTGGAACATCTTCAGTTTCATATGGAGATAAAATTATAGATTGTATATTAACACTTAATACATTATTAGAATTATTATTATTATAAAAATGTTCATTATTCATACTATATAATTCATATAGTTGAATTAATAAAAATAACACTACAATAAAATATAATATTAACATAATTTGATTATTTCTATTAATTTTCATTAATATTAAGAAAGATTTATTTTTATTTTATTTCTATTTTTTATATTATTAATAGCCTGTTTTATTGCTGTGTGTTGTTTTTTTGCATGATCATCAGTTCTCAATCTATTTAGATTAAAATCATTTAATTCTTTTTCGGTCATTTGATCTTGTATTAATCTTATTTTATCTTCTAATTTTTTAACAAATTTAAATTTCTTTTGAATTATATTATTTGTAAATCTTTTAAATATAAGATTAGATTTATCAGGTTTATTTAATTTTTTTAATTTTTCACAAAATTTAGTTTCAAATAATAATGTATTGGCTGGGGAAACGAATTCTCCATTCCCTTCAGTTGTTTCTGAATTAGCAACTGTGTTATTATAAGTGTCTAAAAGTTCTAATAAATCGTCTATATTATTTTCGGTATTTCTAAATTGACGAATTATTATATTATGATTTTTATTTAATCCATTATCACTATCACTATCACTATCACTATCATAGTGTTCAATTAATGTAGTAATAATATTTTTTATTTCATTAAAATTTTTAAATACATTAATTAATACAATCTTATAATCTTTAAATATATCCATAATATTAGAAAACTTATCAATTGATTTAAAATTTTTAAAATATATATCAATAATATATATTTTATCATCTAATTTGTCTAAATCATATTTTTTATCAGTTTGTATATTAGTAAAAAAATTGTAGTTTCTACTATATATATTATTACTATCTTGACTACCTACTACTGTTGTACCTGCTACTGTTGTACCTGCTACTGTTGTGCCTACTACTGTTGTGCCTGCTACTGTTGTGCCTGCTACTGTTGTACTCAACTTATTAAACAAATCTGTATATTCATTAAAAATATAATCATTATGTATATCAAAAAAATCATTAAATACATTTTTTTCATCTTGTATTAATTGAATCCCTTTCATTTCATTTAATATATTCTTGATCTTATTTAATGGTTTTATTAATTCTGTATCATTAAATATTTTATCATATTTATAATTATTATGTTTAAAAATATCTAATAGTTCATAAAATGTTGTATTTAGTGTTTTAATTTTTGTAATATACTCTTTTAATTTATTAATAAAATCTAATATAATTATTTCTTCATTATTTTTATGTTTAATAGCTACCTGAAATTGTTCAGTTGTTTTTTGCATATTTACATATATAAATATGCAAAAAACTATAAATATGACTAAAATTATTATAATATCATTGGTATTTAAATTAAATTTATCCATTTAATATTATAATATAAAAAAGTATTAATTAAAATCTTTATTTATATATTGGTAATTTTCCTTTAATTTATCACCATCACATCTATAACATTTATCTCCGAGGTTTGTTTTATCTAAATTAACATAATCTTTATTATATTTAACATCGCATTTTTTGTTAACATCAACTGAATTATTTTTATTATTTAAATCATTCAAAGCATCTGTTATATTAAAATCTAAATTTATATTTTGTTTATTTACTAATCCTTTTTTATTTAAATCATTCACAATATCATAATTATTATTTAATTTAATTTGAGCGTTTGCTTGACATTTTTCATTAATACCATCGCGGTGTTTTTTATCAATAGACAAATCCTTAACTATTTCTTTTAATTCATATATTTTTTTATCAAGCTCTTCTAATTGATTAAAAGCAATTTCATTTTGTTTAATTTTATCAATATCATTTTTAATTTGATTTTTTTCTTCTATATCATTACATTTTTTTTCCCATACTTCTAATTCATCAAACATATTATTAAGAGATTCAGACTCTCCATCACTAGAAAATGTTTCCTTACAATTTTTATTAATATAAACTACAAGAATAATAATAAATAATATTATTAACGATACTATAAATAATTTATCTGTCATATAATTTAAACACACATTTAATTATTATTAAAATAATTAAATTTAACCGGCATATTATCATTTCTACTTTTTCTTTCAAATATATATTTAAGAAGTTGTGCAATATAATTTCGGAATATATCATTATCTGAACTTGTATCATTATCTGAACGTGTATCATAATTCATGAATTTATTTCTATATTTTAGATTAGAAAAAAGTAATACTATTACTAAAAATAATAAAAATAATGTTAATAATATATTCATTAATATATAATCATATTTTATTTACTCCTATATTCTCTCAAATTGTTCATTTTTATTACCCGATAATTTAGTTAATATTAATCTAATAGGATTTGATTGTGTACCGACATGTAACGAATAGTCTTTATAATTTAATGGTTGTAATATATATAAAGGATACATTATATTAGGATCGGCGACAAAATATTTTGTTGTATATTGATCATATAAATCTATATATTCCTTTTTAGAACATATCTTTCTTAACACAAAATGAGAACATGATTCATCACCATCATCACCATCACCACACTCATCACTGCCAGAATTAAGTTCTAATTTACCATATTGATTTTTTGTAACTCTTAATTTTTGAATGATATCTTTACCCTCTTCAGTAGTACATGTACTATTCCTTTCGTTCCAGTTACACTTATTATTTTTACATTGGGCTTTGTCGTTCGCACCGCCACATTTATAATTCAAATTTATAGTTACTATACATGCACTAGATTCATTTACTGGGATTGGTTTATAATTTAAATTTAATTTAATTCTATTATATCTGCTTACAAGTTTTTTAGGACATGTGCTCTTTGAAAGCTTAACACATTCCGAATCACCACTATTACCTACGTCGTTTCGGTCTTTTATGGCGTTCTTTTCACCCATACTATCTAAAGATCTTAATAAATATTCTTCTTTATCTAATAACGCTCGAATGCTCAAAAATTTAGGTAAATCTTCTTGTAATAAAACTTGATGATTATTTAATGTGTCTGAAAATTTATTCCAAAAATTATCCAGAATTGTACATTGTCCTTGTCCTTGTCCTGTAGGCATACCTGTACCTGTAGGCATACCTGTACCTGCTACTGGTGTACCTGCTACTGTTGTACCTGTACCTGTAGTCATACCTGTACCTGCTACTGGTGTACCTGCTACTGTTGTACCTGCTACTGTTGTACCTGCGCCTGCACTACTAGTTTGACCACTATATTCACAATATGAACCATCTTCGACCCATTTACAATTGTTAGAGTCCTTTTCACATGCGACTTGATCTAAACTTCGTTCATAAGTAAAACAATTTTTAGTATCTTCACAACGACCACCTATTTTACAATGTGTTTCATCATTACAGGCTTGGTTACCTTTACTAGTTGTAATATCATGATCCGAACATTTATCTTTACCACTTATAATTTTACAGTTTCCTACTTTTTCTTTACAATGAGAATCTTCTGGTGGTGTTTTTCCTGAATAAGAATAATCCCCACATACATAGTTTCTACAACTGCCGCCATCCGTCCATTTATCCCATTTACAATTATTGGCTAAGCAGTCAACTTCAGTGGTAGTGGCAAAACATTGTTTGGCAGTCTGTGATTCATCTAGACCAATACACCATCCACCCACTCCTGACTTATCACTTTGATATGTACAAATTTTTACTCCTTTAGCATTTGTATAATTGTCACAATTAGTTTTTTCTCTAATAGATACGCATTTATCATAATATTCAATTCTCTTAACACATGTAGAAGAACCATCTTGTGGTGGTTTTTTTGTATTGCTAAAATTCCAACATTCAGCCTTATCTTGTTTGTCAGCATCAATAGCTTGTTTCATTTTACACCCTTGTTCATTTTCCTCATTACTCCATTTACATTTATCTTTAAATTGTGGTTCTTGAGGTTGTTCACAAGTTTCTTTATTAAATTGCTTACAACCGTCTATATAACAATCAGTGCAAACATCTTTTGCTTCCCAAAAACAATGTTTACCTTGTGCTGTGACTTCATCACACTCCTTAAAGTCTGTTATATCTTGACAGTTAATTTTTTGGTCGCAAGACTCCTCTTTCCATTTACAAGTTGTACCTGTGCCTGTATCTGTAATACATTTGTCTTTTTCATTTATATTTGCACATTCATCGTTATATTGGTAAAATCCTTCTATATTTTTATTTGTATCAACTTTAATTAAATTAAATACTAATATAACTATTGTCAAAATTAATAAAATAGTAAATATTTTCATTATATCCATATAATATAATATACTATTTTTTAAAAATAAAAATGAATTAAATTAAATTAATCACAACCATCTAAAGGTTTTCTAAATGGATCCGGACAAATTGTAGTCTGTAACCACGGACTTACCTGAACTTGTGGATTTGGAGGTTCAGATCTTAATCCTCTATTAGCATTTCTCATGCTGCAACCTGTAGTATTAACACCGATGTGATGTCCTGCATTTAATAAACTTTTACAATTTACATCCCCATCATTATTAGGTACTACCTTACACCATTCACTATAAGAATCTCCCGGGAATAAATCTTTTGAATTCATTTCATTATTTCCTGCATTATTGGAATTATTAGGTGAAGCTGGGTTTGGTTCTGGTTCTGGTTCTGGATCTGGATCTGGATCTGGATCTGGATTTTGAAAATTCTCTTGATGTTTTTCGTGTGCTAAAAATTTTTCAATATTATCTGTATGTTCAACACCTTTGTGTCCATCAAAGTGTTCTTTGTGTTTATGTTCATGATCTTCAAAGTGTTCTTTGTATTTATGTCCATCAAAGTTTTCATAAATAGGAGAGAATGATTCGTTAGGATTATTAAAATTTTCATCTGGACTATTTAATAAAACATATCCAAAATAGCCACAAACAACTAATACAACAACAGAAAGTAATACTGATACTTGTTCTCCTAATTTTTGTTTATACATGTGTATAAGTAAAAGTAAAACAACACCCACAACCAGTAATAATACTAATTTATTTACATTATTATCTAAACTAAAATTCATTGTATATAATTAAAACATATAATTTTTTTTTGAAAATTAATTAATAAAATCTCTTAATTTATTAAATTTATTTTTTAAATCTTCAATAATTAAATTTTTTTCATTAATTATTTTTATATATTCTAAATCATTTAAATTCGTTGTTTCTGAAAAATCATTATTAGATTCTTCAACTGATTCTAAAACTGGCTCACTATTAGATTCTAAAACTGATTCTAAAACTGATTCTTCAACTGGCTCACTATTAGATTCTAAAACTGGTTCTAAAACTGGTTCTAAAACTGATTCTTCAACTGGCTCACTATTAGATTCTAAAACTGGTTCTAAAACTGATTCTTCAACTGGCTCACTATTAGATTCTAAAACTGGTTCTTCAACTGGCTCACTATTAGATTCTAAAACTGGTTCTAAAACTGGTTCTAAAACTGGTTCTAAAACTGATCCTAATATCGGCTCACTATTAGATTCTTCAACTGGCTCACTATTAGATTCTAAAACAGATTCTTCAACGCAATTATTATCTAGTTGTAAATCTATATTATCTAAATCATCATTATTAATCATTTCGTATTGATCATTATTATCTGCAACTTTTTCTGTAGTTTCAATATCTGATAATAAATTATCATTAATTAAATATACACTATCTTGACCTTTCTGAAAAACCTTAATCTGTATTGGAATCCATTCACAAATAACTTGTTGTTTTAAATATCTTAATCCTTGAAACTTTAATACACATAACATTTTAGAACCATTATTAATATCATTATGTGTAATTAAATTATTACTACTATTATATATACTACAACCAATATTACCTTTAACAATAGGTATCTTAATTTTTAATGAAGGTGGTTTACTACCACGTCCAATCTTAATAGGAGTATTATAAAATTCTTCAACAATATCTAATGGAAATTCTTTACTAAACCATTCTGCACTATTTTTCTGTATTTGTATGACATTATGATCATCTATATTAGTAATAAATTCATAAAATTTCCAATGATTTTTATCAAATTCTAATTCTAAATTACATCTTGTATCATATTTTACAATTCCTTTATTACTTATTAATCGTGGTGATTGAATATAAATTGGTTTTCCATTATATTCTGCAAGAGACATATAACTTCCACCTTTAACTTTGTCAGGTTTATTAAATTTAATTTGTTCAATATCTATATCTTTATAATCAATTATGTCAATCATTTTATAATTAAATTGTCCTTTTTTTTTAAAATGTAAAAACGCAATTAACAAATAACAATATTCTTAAGTTTAAATTTATAATAATACATTCCATTAATAAACCATAATTTATCAACGATTAAATTAACATTTACATAATTATCTTTTTCTAAATCAAATATATTAACAAATGAATTATCTTTATTCTTAACATCTGTAATAATTTTTTTGTACTTTTCATAAACTTTTGTGTATAAAATTGTAAAATTATCATTATATCTTATTTGTGAATTTAGAAGTTCTTTAGGAATATCTAATAATTCAATTAATTTTGACTCAATTGTTTCAATAAAATACTGAAATAATTGAATGCTATTATTATCTCCTTTTAGTTCTAAATTTAAAAAATAATTATTAAATTTAGATTCTATTCCAAAGGGAACATATAATTCGGGAGTCCAAAACTCTATCGAATTCCCATTTAATCTAATATCATATGAAGTTTTAACTGATTTTTCTAAAACTATATTATTAATATCAATATCTTCAAATTTCATTGTATCTTGATATTTAGTTTTTTTTAAATAAAAAAAAAATGTTATTATTTTAATGATTGAAGACTTAACAAATAAATTATTAGATAAACTTCTTAAAAATATTAGTACACCTGAAAATATACAAAAAATACAATTAGCATTATTAGATCCTGTAATTTCATATACTTATAATCGAATATATCCCTATTTTATGTTAATCATCATAATATTTAGCTTAACTTTTATATTAGTATTAGTTATATTAGTTATTTTACTAAAAAAAATAATATATTAAAACCTATATGACTGATTTTAACAAACTATCTATTCAACTAAATGAATGGATTAAATGCAATGAATCTATAGATAAATTAAATAGTCATTTAAAAACCATAAAATCTAAAAAATCTATATTAGAACAAAATATTATCTTTAGTCTTGAAGAAAACAATTTAACGGATAAAAAACTACGTATTGGGAATTCACATATTCACTATAATATAACACAATCTATGCCTCCATTATCATTAAAATTACTTGATAGTGTATTAGATGACTATCTGACACAACAAATTAAAGAAAAAATATTAGAAAAAATCAAAATCAGAAGAGAACAATTAAAAACACAATCAGTGTCTTTAAAAAAGAAAAATGTAAATAGGAAGAAATCAAACAGAGCTAAATAACTCTAACTAAGAAAAATGTGCGGAAAAATAAATTATTTTTAATCCCACTATAATTTATCACAAAAATTTAAATTAACATGAGTAAAACTTATTTAGCAAAAGATTTGATAGTATGGGCTTCACAACCCGTTCATAATGAACTTCTATTTGATAAAATATTTGATATACATGATGAAGTTATGACTTTTATCAAAGACAAAAATCTTAACTTTGATGGTGAACCAGAATTGTTCTTAATGAAATTAATGATTTTTATATATGATAATTCTGCGTCTTAACTATTATATAATTTTATATTAATATATTAATTATGTTTATTACAACAGAAGAACAAATAGATTTCTTCAATGATTATTATTCTTATGATCTAATAGAACTATTAAACAAATTAAAAGAAAAAAATAAAAATTTCAAATTATTAAATAAGTGTTCTAAAGAAACATTTGTTAATTTTGTAGATTTAATTGGGCAAAATATAGATTTAAGAAGTATGTATTTATCACATTTAAAATCTTAACCTATAATATAATGCCTCTTAAACTTAATATTTCAAAAAGAAAAAAAAATAAATCTAAAAGATTAAATAAATCTAAAAGATTAAATAAATCTAAAAGATTTATTAGGGATGTCTCCGTTCAACGTCTTAAGATTGGTGGCCTACGAAAATCTAAAAGATTAAATAAATCTAAAAGATTTATTAGGGATGTCTCCGTTCAACACCTTAAAATTGGTAACCTAAGTAAATAATTATTTTCCACATCCTTCACAACCACTACATGAATTTAATTTGTTTGCAATATTTTTTCCACATGCACAACTACTATTTTTTAAAGACAGATTAACAAGTAGTAAAAAATTTATTACTAATATCACAACTAATACTACATGTATTATATCTAAATTCATCTTCATTTATACTATAATAAAATGTTTTTTTTTTAAAATTGATTTTATTTTAATTCTTGTTTAAAAAAACAAAATGATTTCAGGCATCATCGACAATTGGGGTTTTGATATTCTTGATGAAGAACATAAGAAATGTATAAACGGTGAAATATTTGATTCATCACTATTCAGTGATGGAAAATTAATTTATACAAGCAATATAATACATATTAATTTGCTTAATAATTATTTATCTGAAGATTTGAATCTTATTCCAAATGTAATTGTAGAAACTGTAAATCATTCTAAATATATTCTTAGTAATGTATCACCTATATTTAAACTATATATTGAAACTTTAATAAAACGAAAACATATGGATTCTAATGAATATAACTTTAATACCTCTAAATGTAGTGTTAATTGTATTAAATGGTATTTAAATAAATAGTTTAAAACTATAGTACTATTATTTTTTATTATGATAGATATAAATAACTCTCCTATTGTTAATACTATTAATAATTTACACGATTTTGATAAATCTAACATAATTTTTGATGTAGAAGAAGAAAAAATTGTAGATGACAAAAAATATATCATTATTTACAGGAAAGATAATGATGGAATTATAACAAAACACACTAAAATTTACAGAATTAAAACTATTAAAACAATATTACCTAAAAGTGTAGCAGAACGTCGTAAATGGGTAAAATTCGGGGTTTCTAAAGGTCTTCCATCGGGTCCCGATAAAGCTTCAACAAATATTGTATATGATGAAGTATTTTTTGAATTTACAAACAATAATAAAATAAAAGATGATAAAGAAGATGATGGTGAAGGTATATTTAGATCATCTAATAAAAGTGCTGTTACATGTAAGCATTGTAAAGGAAACCATTGGTCTATAAAATGTCCAAATAAAGACCAATTAAAAGAATTAACAAAAGATAATATTGATAAACCAACTGAAAATAGTGGTAAATATATTCCTAAATTTAGAAGAGACGGTATAGAACCAATTAAAGAAAACCGTAACAGAAATACAATTAATATTACTAATATATCTGAAAATGCAACCGAAGAAGATATTAAAGATTTATTTTATAGTTATGGTAGAATTAAACGATTGTATTATAATAATATAAAAGGATTTGCTTATTTAACATTTATTAGTTTAGATGCATGTGAAAAAGCTATTGAAGCAGTGAATGGTCATCCATACGATTATTTAATTTTAAGCGTTAAAATGGCTGAACAAAAATAAGAGTTTCAAAAAGCCTACTTAAAATTAAAACTATATTAATTATAATGGATAGCTTAAAAACAGGAGATTTAATTTTTTTTACAGGACACACACAAGGATGGCTTAAATATTTTTCATCTATGATAGAATTTTCTACACACTCAAATTTTTCTCATATTGGTATGATAGTTAAAGATCCAACATTTATTTCTCAGTCTCTAAAAGGAACGTATGTTTGGGAATCGGGATGGGAGGGTGAAAATGATCCACAAGATGGAAAAATAAAATTAGGAGTACAACTTACACCTATTCATGAAATTTTACACAATTTTAAAAATTCTAAAGTTATAGTACGGACAAATATTTTTCCGGTTGGAACATTTACGGATGATAAACTTAAAGAAATACATACTACAGTATATGATAAACCATACGATATTATACCTAAAGATTGGATAATGGCATTGTTTAGAAAAGATGCTGAACCACAAAAAACAGATAGGTTTTGGTGTAGTGCATTGATAGGATATATTTACACTAAATGTGGTATTTTAAAATCAGATACTGACTGGTCTATTTTAAGACCTTCCGATTTTTCACTATCTGGTGAACACCTTAATTTTAATGATGGATTTTCTCTAAACTCGTGCGAAACGCGCATACAATAAATAAAAAGTCTAAACTATATTTATTTCTTCTTCAGTTACTATTCTTTTATTATAATAATAAAGCATATATAGCAGTAAAACTAATCCGTTCATTACAATTATTGAAATATAACTATTATATATATTCTTTTTTAACGTGCATGGTATAACTATTATATTATAAATATTATAAATAAATAATAAAGCTGTCGTCATAAAACATATAAGTTTATATTTATTTATTGTCAATAAACTCAAAAATGAATTTATTATAATCATAATAGAGAGAAAATATAAATTATCACAATAATAATCTTCAACTGTAAAATATTTTATTGAATACACCATGAATAAGATTCCAAATATACCTAAAATACTATTTAATAAGTATAATAGTCTATCATAAATATGGATCATTTATATTTTATATGCATCATATACTTAAATATCTTATTCGTAAATATTATCATTTTCTAATAAATTATTATTAACATCATATATCTTGTTTTTTTCTATCTGCATTGAATCATTATTATCTCCATAATCAACTATATAGACTTTATTTTTTTTTTTAATAAATATATATTCTAATAATGATAATAAATATATAAATATATTAAATCCATTTATAATTATTGAAAATAAATAATAGTACCACACAGTATTAGTCTGTATTATACATTCACTAGTTATGTTTTCAATATTATAACTATTATATGAAAATAATGATATTGTTGTAATTGCTCCGAAATAATTTATACTTTTTATAGTGAGTAAATTTACAAATGCGTTGATTAAAGTCATAAACGATAAAAAATATATATCGCCACAATTTAATTGAACAATTGTTTTATTATGATTATGTGTATTTGAATAATATGAAAAAATTGTTATTCCAAATAACAATACTATACTATTAAAAAAATATAAAGTATAATTCAATGTATTCGGCATAGTATAAATATGTCTTAAATAGTGTTTAAATTATTAATTATAATTATTACAAATAATTATATTAAACACAAAATATAATATATAAACTAATTATTCTTTACATCATACAATATGCTAACGCGTAATATTTTACTTATTCCAGGTCCTTTAACAACCTCTAAAAAGGTTACAAGTACACTTCTTAAAGATTACTCGGCAAGAGAAGACTATTTTATTAATAGTATAAAATCTGTACGCAAAAATTTACTTAAGATTAGCAATACTAATCAAGATGATTATACAACTATATTAATGCAAGGTTCGGGTACTTATGGCAATGAATCTGTCATATCATCGTTGCCAGACAAATCTAAAATAACAGTATTTTCAAATGGATTGTATGGAGATCGTTTAAAAGAAATAAGCAAACGGTATAATAAGTTACATAATTATATTGAGGAGCCTAATAATAAACAAATAACACCAACACTTTTTGAAAACAATATTAAATATTGTACTTCTTCACATATTGCATTAGTACACAATGAAACAACAAGTGGTATTCTGAATCCAATTAATAAATTGATTCCTATTGCAAAAAAATATAATAAAAAAATTATAGTTGATGCTATTAGTTCATATGGTGGTATTCCAATTGATATAAGCAATCTTGATATAGACTATTTAATAGGTAGTTCTAATAAATGTTTGCATGGTCACCCAGGTATGTCTTTTATTATTGCTAAAAAAAATACATTAGAAGAATGTAAGACAAATAAATCTAATCTAAGTCTAAATTTATATGAACAATATTTAGATTTTGAAACATCCGACCAATTTAGATTTACACCACCCGTACAAATAGTTAATTCGTTATCAAAAGCTATTAATGAATTGAAAAATAAAGGTGGTATTGTATCACGTTATGATAATTACACTATTTTAAATACTATTATTTATGACGAACTAATAGATTTAGGATTTAAACCATATTTAGAGAGAGATATAAATTCTCCAATTGTATCTACCTATATTATTCCTGATTACTTAACTAATTTTAATTTTGATGTATTTGCGCGAAATCTAAAAAAACATAAAATAATTTTATATCCGTCACCTATAAACAATCCAAATTTAATAAGAATTGGTAATATAGGTGATATATCTATAAATGAATTAAGAATAAGTTTAACTATTTTTAAAGATGAGTTAATGAAATTTATCTAAAAAGCTGTTTCAGGTCGTTTATTCAACCATGATTTAACTTCATCTAAATTTGATACATATCTAATTATTTGTTCTAAATGTGGACTCGATTCACATGATTTTAATGCCTCATCTTTATTATCGAAAAATTGTGTAATAAAAGAATACAATACTATATCAGCTAAACTTAATCTATCTCCAACTGAAAAATGTGAATGCTCTTTACATAATATATTATTTAATAGTTTTAGTCTATTAAAAAGTGTTTCATTAAACCATTTTTTCATTCCTTCTTCCTTTTCGGTATCAGGCAACTTACGAACAGTTTGATATGCATCTTTAAAATCGCGGACATATTCACATATACTATCAATTTTAGCAGCCTCGGCAGACGAACTCCCCATCATATTATATTCATATGCTAAATATCTTTCAATTGATTTAGATTGTGGTAATACATCTCCACTATCTAATACCAAAAACGGAACTTTATTTAAAGAACCTAACAATTTATTATTTTTTTTATCATCTTCAAATTCTTCCTTAACCATATTATGCGTAGTCCAATCTATAATTTTTAAAGGATATCTAACATCTTCATAATCAACTTTATTGGCAGCTAAAAGTAATCTTGATGTCTCTGCTAATCCCCGTGCATTAAAATAAACTAATTTCATTTTATAAATTAGTAAAATATAAATATATATTTATTAAAACGAACTATATAAAATTAAAATGAATATCTAATGGAATCATAAGTTTATCAGGATTATTGTTTTTGTCGCTTAATTTTTTAATAATATTATTAATTAATGCGTATTCATATAATTGAATCGTTTTATTGAAATAATCAAATTCTCCGATTGGATAGAACATGCATGAACCGTGTTTTTCATATTCATGCTTCCAAAAATAGTCATTATCGTCTTTATTAGACTTCCAGTATTTATTTAATTTTTCAATAATAGGTTCTAATTTATCTAATGAGAAATTTACAGGTCTACAAAAAGTAGGGTATGAATTTAATGAATATTGTGGCCAAAGACCATGAATACTATAAAATCCATCAGATTCTTTTATTAATGATAGATAATAAAATTCGCGTGGTTTATTAATATATTGTTGATATAATTCTGCCAAATACCCAAACATATATAATTAAGATTTATTTTTTTGTAGTGTAAATTTCGCATATTTCATGCAAATTATCTAAAAGAGATTTAAATAATTTTTTATCTTTTTTAGATAACCTGCGTTTGTCAATTTTATTCATCATAACATTCATAATTTTAGAGTAATATTTATTAGTCTTTTTAGTTTTTTTTATTCTGTTTATCATATTATAATTAAATATTAAATATTTTAAAATTGATTTATTTTTTAAATTATAATTCAACGTAAATATACATTTGTTTTAAAATGGAACACATTATTACCGCATGTAAAAGAGTCTTTAAAAGTTTAGGTATTGGACACACAGAACGTATATATCATAAAGCATTAGTATATGAACTCAATTGTCTTAACTATAATATTGATACTGAAATGAATATAATCGTTAAATATAAAGATTCTCAAGGTAAACTACATAACTTAGAATCTGTTCGTATTGATATATTTATTCATGATCTAAATATAATTTTAGAACTTAAAGCTATTCATCGTAAAATTCAACCACAAGAAATAGCACAAATTAAAAAATATTTTAATGTTTTAAATAAAGAACAACGAAGCAATAAAGTTGATTATGGACTAATTATTAATTTCCCTCAACCGTCTACAAAAGAAGCGTCATTAGAAATAGAATATCTTAAAGTAGAAAATAATTAATTTTTTAACCAACTCATTAATATTAGGTCATCTTTTATAATAAAATAGAGTAATCCTGAATATAACATATAGTGTAGATTAAACACCCCTAAATATGCTCTATAACTTAATAATACTATATGGATCAACCAATTTATAATACAACTAATAGTGTAAATATAATAAGCGTATTTTTTGCTATTATTTATTATTTTATTTAAAAGCGACTTAGCATCATTTTTATTTTTTAAAAATCTGATTCCAAGATAGAAATTTACTAAAAATGCATAGCTTGAAAATATAGTATATATAAATAATAGCTGACCCACATTTTCTATGCTATTGAAATCAACGTGTAATGTATATACTAAAAATAAACATGTTATCTTGTGATGTAATATTGTAGTTTTCGGTAAATTAGGTACAATTAATAATGCTATGAAATCATTTGCTACATAAAATGAAGCATAATCATATACAGCATTCATTTCAAATTCTTCATTGTAAATAAAATATATGAAATCTATTGACGAAAAAAAACCAACATATAGTAATACTAAGCTTTTTACAACGTTTTTTATAATATACATCTGTTTTTCTAACTTAATTTTTTGATAATTAGTATTTAAACTTAGAAAGAAGGCTATTATAATATATAAGCCCAAAACAATCAATATATTATTCGCAGTAATAATATATTTGTCCATTTAAAATAAATAAAATTTAATTTTTAAATATCTTTCTATAAAACTATTTAAAAATATTTGTAACACATATACTATACTATGGGTATTGATGGTAAAAATTATATTACAATATTTGGTCCTAGTATAGTTATTGATGATATAGAGAATGGAGGTCTAATATTAAATGATGATGAACTAAATGATACTAAAATAAATGATGATGAACTAAATGATCTAAAATATTTAATGGAATATATGAATAATGTAGATACCAACATGATTGTAAAAAGAGGGCCTATATTTCGTAATATGAGTGGAAAAAAAACTTCTAATAATTTAACTATTATTATTAGGGGTAAGTCTGATGTAAATCATTATTTAAATATATTAATAAAAAAATATCCACAATGTTATTTTAAAAATGAATATTCAACTGATGAAGGATACTGTTCATTGTGGATTAGTTATAATGGTAATATTAAACATATAGAATGGAATGATATATGTCAAGACGAATTATATCATTTATGTATATAAATAATATTATATAAAATTATATGTATATATTTTTTGCTCTTTTAAGTGCACTTCTTCTTAGTTTTTCGGATATATTAGCTAAATACTCACTTGATAAAGGTACGTCTAATTTTGAATATATTTTTTGGAGTCATGGTATAATATATTTAGCTTGCATCATTATTCTTCTAATTTACTTAAAATATAATCCATTAAAATTGTTGTTAAACAAAGATAAAATTAAAGATATATTAAAACTAGAATTTAATTATACTAGATATGCTATTATATTATCAGGTATTTTCGGTTTCTTAGCATTAATAACTATCATATACACCTTTAAAATATCACAAAATATAGGATATACTGTTGCAGTTATAAGCACAACTTGTTTGTTCTCATTAATATTATCCTATTTTTTCTTGGGGGCTCCAATAAATTCTAAAGGATTATTTGGTATAGTATTTATACTTATAGGTGTATATTTAATAGGAAATTGTGGTAATGAAATTAAAAATCCTTAGCTTTATTTAGATTTTGATTTTTTATTAACTTTGTCTAATGCTTTATTCATTTTAATTAAGTCTTTTTTGAGCATTGTAACTAATTTATTACATTCTCTTTTTGGTTTTGATTTTGCTAAACAATTTTCATAATCTAAATATTTTTGATACGTACCATAACCCCATGCGAGTCCATCAGGATGGTGTATAATATGTTCTTCATCTCCATATATTTTTTTACTTTTTTTTGCTACTTTATCCCATACTTTATAAACTTCATTGTGGATTTTTAAAGCTTCAGATTTTGTTTGTTTTTTAGCCTTTTTAGCTTTAACTTTAACAGGTGTTTTTTTGGCTTTAACTTTAGATTTTTTAACAATTTGTTTCTTCGATAGTTCTAGTGCCTTTTGAACATTAGTTAAATCCTTATTAAGCATGGTAATATATTTATTACATTCTTTTTTAGGTCTTGATTTAGATATACATGATTCATAATACAAATATTTATCTCCAGTATTAAGCCCACAATCACAATATAAAGAGAAACCATTATCATCAGTAGTTTTTATATTATGTTTAAAAGATTTTGCTTTAGAAATATTATGGAATTGAGGATTTGGTATAAAATATTCTTTAAACCCATGTAATTTCATACTTTGTTTTGAAACTTTATCCCATACTTTATATATTTCATCGTGTATTTTTAATGCTTCTGATTTTCCAAGTTTTTTTACTTTAACTGGTTTATCAAATTTTTTTTCCATTTTGTTCTCTTCTAAATTATATTGTTCGGCAAGTTTATAATCCCATTTACTACCCTTATTAACTTTTAAAACCATTTTATTAAATTTTTTACCTAAAGGAGATATTTTACGCCATTCAGCTATACTAGAATACTTATATAAATTATTTTTTTCAACTTTTTTAAGGGTTTTGTTAACTTTAGGTTTAACTGGCTTATTTACTTTTTCTAATGCTTTATTCATTTTGGATAAATCTTTTTTTAGCATTGTAATTATTTTATTACATTCTCTTTTAGGAAGGTATTTTGAAACACATTCTTCCCAATCTAAATATTTTTGATCTGTACCAAGTCCATCAGGATGTGCTATAAGATAATCTTCAGAACCATAACGTTTTTTACTTTTTTTTGCTACTTTATTCCATACTTTATAGACTTCATTATGGATTTTCAATGCGTTAGATCCAGTTTGCTTTTTATGTTTTTTAACTTTTGATTTATTATTAGATTTAGCTGATGCTGCATGAAAAACCTTAACAACTTTTTTAGATTGATTATATGTTTTATCTTTTACCCATCTTACACCTTTTTTTACCCAAATATTACCATCAGTACCTTTAGCATGTTCACCTTCAAGAACCATACGCGCACATAAACCAAATCCTTTTGGACTTGGTTCAGTCCCTTTAAAATTACAGGTAACATTACTAACTGATTCTTTATAAGAATATCCAGATGATGTTTTTTTAATTTGCGATTTTCTTGGCAATTCTAATAACTTTAACATATAATATAATATAATAATTTAATTTAATTTAATCCCATGGATATACAATCCATTTATCTTCTACTTCTTCACAACACATATAATAAATATCATTTAATTCAGACACTTTATTTTTTATTTTATTTTGTAAAACAAACACGCCAATATTTTCTGCATTATTTTTAGATTTTAATTCTTCAATACAAAAATCTAATGTTTTTCTACTATCATCTACTTCATCTATAATAAGTACTTTTTTATCTTTTAGATCTAAGTCTACCCATTGAACAATTTCAATTTTATTTCCCATTTCAGTATCATTGTATAATGAGAGTGTTACAACATATATATGTCTATCTATATAATTCCGTATGATTCGCGCTGGAATTAATCCTCCTCCACCAATCGCAATAACATAATCTGGATCAAACTGTTTAATTTTTTGGATATTATTTTTAATTAAATTAGTTATATCATCATAACTATAATTTACCTTTTCGTGTTCAATTAGCATGATAATATATTAGCATACAACGTTTTTAAATATTTTTGAATAAAAATATAATTTTATAATAATATACTATATGAAAATATATGATAACTATTTTGATGAATACATTACTTTAACCCCTTCTTTATATGATTGTTTGAATCTTAGCGATTACAAACATTTAAAGAAATCAATGGAGAATCCATTATCTTTGGATCATATAACAAAACAAAAGGAATTACATACCAAATACTTGACTATATTAAGTAAAAAAAAAAGACCCAATATATATGATAAAACATTAATGTATATTTGTAATGATGTTCTTGAATCCTACAATTATAATTTTGAATTAACACCTATAAATCATCAAGAAAACATACTTTATTATATTCTTGAGATGGCAAGTGGTGAAGGCATATACACTTTTAATAAAAAACAAGATTACTATGATTTTATTACCAAAATGTGTAATTTTGATGAAATAGTAGATTCAATCATTTATAATATGGAAAAAGGAATTGTATTAAAATATACACTACCTAAAATATTAGTTGAAAAACTAATTTCACAACTAAAAGAATTTTTAACAAATAAATCATATTTAAACAAATCAATCAAATATAAACTAAATTTTGATTTTAATGCTAAATGTGCGTCCATATTTGTTCCACCACTCAATAAATTACATGATTTTTTAAAAAATAAATATTTATCTAAGGCAAGAAGCAGTATTGGTATGATTGGATTGCCGAATGGATTGAGAGAATATAAATATTTAGTTAAAAGTTCTACAACATTAAAAAATATAACAGTCGATAGTATTCATAAATACGGATTATCAGAAGTTAAACGTATACATGAAGAAATGCATATTATAAAAGATAAATTAGAATTTAAAGGGACATTAAAAGAATTTAATAAGTATTTATCAAAACGTCGTGATTTAAATTTCAAATCTAAAGAAAATTTGCTTAGTGATTATAAAAATGAATTAAAATTAATAAATAATACTGTAATGAAAACACAATTTTTCAGTAATGTCAAAGGTAAATGTCACATTATACCGGTTCCAAAATCAAATGAAGATTTTTCCGCAGAAGCCTATTATATGGGTGGTGATTTAGAAGGGAAACGGCAAGGTAAATTCTATATAAATCTTAAAAATTATAAAGATAATAATAAGATTGAAATAGAATCACTCACATTGCACGAAGCTAATCCAGGACATCATTATCAAATAACCTATGTTAATGAAAGCAATGATATTCCTTTATTTTTAAAATGTTATCCTAATGATGCTTATCAAGAAGGATGGGCGTTATATTGTGAAAATCTTGGAAAATATAAAACTTATGAAAGCTATTATGGAAAACTTGTTTTAGAAATGATCCGTGCGTTAAGACTTGTTGTAGATACAGGTATTCATTACTACGGTTGGACTTATAACAAAACATTTAATTATTATAAAAGATATAGTTTTGATACTGATTCAAAGATTAAAGACCAACTTTTAAGATATATAGCATTACCCAGTCAAGCATTATCCTATAAAATTGGAGAGCGCATCATACTTGATTTAAAACAACAATTTAAAATAAATAATAAAAATAACTCTTCTAAGGAATTTCATCAAAAAATATTAAAAAATGGTCCAATACCACTTGAACTTTTAAAAGAAACTTTTTAAAGCTTTTTAAGAAAAAAAATTTTAAGAAAAAAGTTAGTTTGTTTTTGATCAACTTTTTATAAAAGGTTAAAATAAATATATTTGTTATTATTAATGAAGTCTAAAAAAGTAAAAAGTGTATGGCGCGATGTTAAATTCCCAAAATCTACTAAAAAAATGTGCGTCCCAGATACACCAAAAACAAAAAGAAGTGCGGTTGTTCGACGACATTTAAAAAATGGCTCTTGGGAAAAACATATTTCTAAAATATTATACGAGAATGCAAAACCTAATACAAATGTGCTTGATATTGGCGCATATATAGGAACACATACATTAGCTTTAGCAGATATAAGTTCAAAAGGTAATGGTAAAGTATATACGTTTGAACCTCAACCATGGGCTTGCGAAATGATCAAATCAAGTATAAGGAAAAATAAAATTAAAAATGTAAAAGTGTATAATGTGGCACTATCAAATAAAAAGGGGTCTATACAATTCTGTAGTGATAATACAGGTGGATCTACTATTTGTACTGAAAAAAATAAATCAATAAAGAGTTGGAATAGTAATTATAATGTTAAAATGAAACCACTTGATTCATACAATTTTAAAAATATATCTATTATGAAAATAGATGTTGAAGGACATGAAATAGCTGTTTTAGAAGGCGCATTAAAAACAATTCAACGAAATAAACCTAAAATTTTAATTGAAGTCTGGAATAGACCTAAAAGACAAAAAGAATTCATTGCTTTTATGAAAAAAATAAACTATAAAGTTAAGAAGATTTCCGGTGAAGACTATTTATGTAGCCCTAAATAGTCTACTTCTAATGAAGACTATTTATGTAGCCCTAAATAGTCTACTTCTAATGAAGACTATTTATGTAGCCCTAAATAGTCTACTTCTAATGAAGACTATTTATGTGGGTTATTTTAATTTATTTTATATTTAAAAATAATTAATATATTTCATTTATTTATGAATATATTAAATCATATTCCTAAATCTATTTCAAAGTTGCATAAAGCAATTTTACCAATTGGTGCAAAAGGTTCTTATATTTTTACCGAAAATGATACATATTTAGATTTAACTTCTGGTATAGGTGCGCTCAGCACAGGACATAATCATCCCAAAGTAGTTGAAAAAGTAACGAAGCAACTTGAAAGCTATGTGCATATGCCACAACAAATATTTAAATCTCATCCAATACAAATAGAATTAACTGAAAAAATATTAAATATAATGCCAAATAAAACATTAGATAATATTTTCTATGTTAGCACAGGTTCTGAAGCAACAGATAATGTCATTAAAATAGCAAGAGCTTATACCAAGAAATCAAACATTATTTCTATAAATGGCGGATTTCATGGACGCACTTTAGGAGCTTTATCGGTAACAAGCTCAAACTTAAATTGTAAACGTGGAATAACCCCTCTTTTATCAAATACTTATTTTTGTAGTGATTTTACTAAATCTTCATTAGACACATTGCTATCATATCAATCAGCGCCAGATGATACTGCTGCTATAATATTTGAATCTATTCAGGGTGAAGGTGGTGTTAAATCTATTGACAAAGAATTTCTTAAATATACGGAAAAAATATGTAATGAAAATAATATTATGCTTGTAGCAGACGAAGTTCAATGTGGATCTATGCGAACAGGAACATGGTGGAATTTTAGTCAAAAAAATATAAATCCTGATATAATTACTTTTGCTAAAGGTATAGGAAGTGGATATCCTATTGCTGGTGTAATAGCTTCATCTGAAATAATGAATACATTACCATTAGGGTCATTGGGTGGAACATATGGTGGTAATGCTATTTCAAGTGCTGCAGCATCAGCTACAATAGATATTTTAAATGACCCTATTTTACAAGAAAATGTAAATATATACGGTAATTATATTAAAAATTCATTAAAAGATATTGGTTTGATAAATGAAATACGACAATATGGTCTTATGATTGGTATACAGTTAAATGGAAATTCTATTATGGTAGCCGATATTGTTAGTAAATTACGTGATAGAAATATATTAGTTTTAACTGCTGGAAATGAAAATCAATATATAAGACTTTTACCACCATTAAATATAGAAAAAGAGGATATTGATATATTCCTTGAAGCATTTACAGATATACTTAATAATTATTATGAGTAATAAAATTAATAATATCTCCATTAGTATCAGTATATTTTGGAACAGTATATTTATTATATCGTCTCCATCCATTATTCGTTGTTTCTCTAAAATATATTGATTCATGTGGGACTTTTACTTCTTTAGCCACATGACATTTATCTTCGTTTAAACTCCATTGAGTAACTAATACATCTAATTTTGTAATTTTGTTGTATTTATTTATAATTATAATAATACCATATTTAGGCTTATCATGTTTATTTATCATATATTTAAATTTATTATAAATTCTTAAATAAATTTAGTTGTATTATTTTAAAAATCTGTAGTCTTTTTCGAATTATATCGCAAATAATTATGATTATCCAATGAATCATCTACTTCAATATACTCGCCGTTGTTTGTATTGTTTGTATTGTTTGTATAATTTGCCTCATACATTTCATTTTTAATACTCCTACCAAACATAGGAATTATATTACCATGATGAATAACATTTGCATTATTACCAGTTTCAGAATCGTAATCTATGCTTGGTTTTATTTTTTTATTTGTTTTATAACAACATATGAAGAAGCATGCTAAAACTGAACACAATAATATTAAACCTGCAGTAATATACACAAGTATTTTATATATACTAATAACTGTATGACTATTAATAGAATTTGGTATTGTATTATTACCGCAATCTATAGAGCTATTTTTATTACTTATATTTGTTGACGTTGTCGTGTAATTATTTTTTATGGATACAGAAGTTTTAGTTGTACTAGTTGTACTAGTTGTACTAGTTGTACTGGTTGTACTAGTTGAACTGGTTGTAATAGTTGAACTGGTTATGGTTGTACTGGTTGTACTGGTTGTACTGGTTGTACTGGTTGTACTGGTTGTACTAGTATAAAACATCGTATTATTAAATATGTGTTCTAAAGGATTATGTTGACACGTTAAATAATTCAATTCAGTATTATTAAATACCTCTAACACAATATTATTATCTACTATATGTGTTCCAATTTTAATGAGTATAGTATTAAATTGTGTTGAATTAAATGGATAATATGATAATGCATCCTGAAAATCTTCTTTATTGAGTGATTCACCATCACTAAGTAATACTAAATAAATTTGTTCTCCATTATTATTCATTTTAGAATTATCACTATATAATTCGCTCACTTTTTCCAATCCTGTATGAATAACAGTTGGTGCTCCAAATTTAAAATCATAGTGTTTCATGTTGTCATACACTTCACTATTATTATTGCAAAATGGAAAATCAATAGTTCCCTTAACGTTGTATTGAACTGAAGCAAAATTTATTGTATTGTATGAAGATAATTCATCAACAAAATCACTTGTAAAATTCTGTATGATATGTGCGTAATCACATTGCTCAGAACCAAAAATAGATTTAGATGAATCAATCATAAATATTACATCGTTGCTATAAACTGAACTAAATAAAGAAATAAATAGTAGATAAAATAAGTTTTTCATTATATGTGTAATGATTGTATTCTTTAAATATTTATATATATCAAATGATTTATTTAGTTGTTTTTTTGCTTATTTATGTTATAGTAAACAGAAAATTATTTAAATTCATTAAAAAAGAATGTAAAAAATTAAATATTAATTTAGATTACAATATTAATCTGTATTCATGTGTTAAAAATAAATTACTTACGGCTTGATTTTTTAACTGATCCTGATACTTTTTTTAAATTTTTTGCAAATTTTGGTATGTATTTTCGTGGATTATAGAATAAAAATATTAAAATAATTATCAGAATCATTATAGCAATAAATATTCCAATAAATGGATAAAGTAACGCATAACGTTTCAAATCTAAAGCACAATGACAGTTAGCTTTTATTTTTTTAATATGGAAATAATATACTAATATTATGATACTATAAGATAATACTAATAATCCATACAATCCAAGAAATACTCTACATAAAGGATTTTTTTTACATAATTCTTTACCATTTGGAATAAATAATATTATTGTTGTTATTATAAGCATAATTATAGATACATATTTAATAAAATCCCTCATCCAATGTTTAGAACAGTCACATTTTTTTTTCTCTAATTCTAAAATATACATTAAAATTATAATAATAAAAACTAATCCCAAAATACCCATAATATAACTATATATTAAAATTACTTATTGTTTGTTTTTTTAGGTCCATTACTTAATTTACGTCTATTCACTCTCCGTAACGAAGAACGTCTAAATCCAATAAAAAATCCAATACCAAAAAAAATAACAAAAACAATAACTGGAATAATTAGTGCATGTTTTTTCCAGTCTGAAGCACACTTGCAATTTTCCTGTTTTTCAAGATGGACATAGTATACAATTAGTATAATAATGTAAACTAATCCAACTAATCCATATAATCCATGTACTACAGAACAAACTGGATTAGAAACGCATGCATCTAATGCTTTTGGTGCTACTAAATTTAATACACCCATAACAATAACAACGATCGTCCAGTATTTAATCATATCACGCATCCAATGCTGGGAACAATCACATTTTTCTTTTTCTAATTCTAAAACATACAATAAAATTACAACACTTATAACCAAAGATACAATACCAGTAATCAACACAACATTATTCATTTTATAAATAAATAATATATTTTTTTTTTGTAAAATTATATAAAATTATTTTTTATAAATTATATAAATTATTTAATATGAACGAAAATGAAGCAAGAATAAAATATTATTGTGAATTATATCAACTATTAATAAATGATTGTATTCAACGCAATATAGAAGTATTTGGGAAAGAGCATCTTAATTTTTGTTCTAAATATGTAGAACCCCATAAAGAATTATGTAAATAGCTTATAATCCTTCAGTTAATTTTTCTAATGTAAGCTCATTTGCTATTTTCCGTATATTTTCAAAAACATCATTATCTTTATTAGTAAAAAATTTTTTAGTAGTTACTTCGTCTCTCTTCATATCTGTATCACCGACAAAGTCATACATTATAAATTGTAAAAATGATTTTATTTCGTCAGCCTTTTTTTGCATAATTTCTTCTTGAAGATGTATATTATCTTTTAATTTATTATATATACGTATACGATCTTTTTTATTCATATAATATAACTATATAAATAAATTAATATATTTAAACATAATTTAATAAGTAAAAATAAAATGCTTAACAATAGATTTCAAACTAAAATTAAAGAAATTAACTATGCTGCTAAATATTTAGAACGTATCTTTAATCATTATATTTATAGTAATATTAAACTTTACTTAAGTGTGCTAACAACTTATTTCATTTTTGTAAGTCTTAATGCAGAGTTATATTATGTTAATTCATTAATTTTTACAATTCTATATTGGTTAGGTCTCGGTATATTATCTACAATTGGTCTTGGGTTCGGATTTCATACAGGGATATTCTTCCTATTTCCATACATTATAAATACTTATGATTTAGCTGAACAATCAACTATTTTTAGTACAATCCTTAAATGCTTACCAACAATAATAATATGGGGAATTGGGAGTGCTTTAGGAGAATTACCACCATATTTATTAGCTAAAAAATATGATAAATCTCAAATATCATTAGATTTTATATCAAATAAGAAACTATTAAGACTCTATAACATTATTAAAACTAAAGTTACCGAAAAAATAGATTTTACAAATAAAAAAATAATTTTTTCAAGCATATTGCTAATGTCTTCATGGCCAAATCTCACATTTGATATGTGTGGTCTACTTTGTGGGTATTATGATATAGAATTAAGAGAATTCTTAATACCTACAGTTATTGGCAAAGGTTTAATTAAAGCGCCATTACAGTCTGCCGTTGTATTATATTTTTATAGCAATGATAGTGAGTATAATATTAGTAGTTATTCGCCTGTTAGTTTTAATATACTATTTAATTGTTTTTTTATAGGTATGCTATCCGTATGCATAAACAAAACTATTATTAAACTGGCACGGATTGAAATTAATCACCAAATAACAAACACAGGATAATATTGGTAAGCAAGTTTTACCAACATTATTTATTGTGAAATCATAGATTTCTCCTTTTTAGAAAAGTATTTTAAATGTTAATATTAATGAAAAAGAAAAAAACTAAACACACTTTTTTATTTCATCCAAATAATCCTGATAAATCATTCGATGTTTATATAGATAAAGACCCAACAGACACAATCCCAATATTTTACACAACATTAAAAGATGTTAAAGATACAATAAAAAAACTTGAAAAATTATTTAGACAAGATAAATATTCACATAAACGTATTTGGCAAGTAGGGATGATTTTATTTGTGCGTTTAAGAGTTTTGAAAGATAAAAAACCACACCATTTTAAATTGTCACAAAAATATTTTAAGTTTTTAGGTGAAAGAACTAAGATTAAAGATCATGATTCGCGAAAAAAATTAAGGTTTAAATTTAATGAAAATAAAAAAAGTAAAAAAAAATATAAGAAATTAAATATGAATAACATCCCTTTTTCACAATTTAAAAGTAAACGAAAGTATTTACTCAACAAATGTGGACTTCCAGATATACCTGAGACGAGTCACTGTTTTAATGATGCGACACACCATACGTGTTGCGAATTATCTGAAGAAGCACGGTCTTATGCCGATAAATCTGGAAATCCAATTGGAAAATTAGCTGAAGATGTTTTTAAACAGCTGCCTAAAAATCATCCAAAAAAAAAATATTATTTATCGAATAAAAGACGTCCATGGTGCACTTGTTTTGGTTCTAAAGTGTGTGGACATTATGCCGATAAATTTAAACAAAGCACTAAAATTAAATTTCTTGGAAATCCTAATGAGAAAGAATATGCCGAAAATATATATGGTTCGCAAGGATGTGAGGAGCATGTGCGAAATAAGTTTGATGTATATTCACATGGGACGCCAGGTGTAAACCAAAACACTAATGAATGTTCTAAAACAAATAAAAAAAAAATAAAATATATTAAATATTCATAATATGTTTAGTTTAATTTCGACAAATAAGAAAAAAATTAAATGTTTATCCATTACAATAATAGTTTTAACTATAATAATAATTATATTAGCAGTATTTTTGTGTTTATGTAAAAGCAAAAATGATGCTATTATTAAAGAACCATTAGTTAAACAAAATTATAAGGAATTATTCAGAAGCAGTGTTATTTCGGACAGTAAACGTTCTTCGCCAGATACGATCACAATCACCCAATCGGGAGATTTTCAGTGGACAATGGTGTCCAATGTAGAAGGGGTTGTGGACAGCAACAAGAAGTATTTTCCAACTCTTACCATCAAGCAAGGTACAGTTGTCAACTTTGTGGGAAAAGTGGAAAAGAGTCACAGCTTTTCAGTCAAGTCGAACGAAAGTGGAAAAGTTGTTGTCGGTCCATCCGAACTAGCAGACAGCGCTGCTGGCGTCGCATACAAATTTACATGGACGGCATCAAATGTAGGTATGTTTGAATACTTTTGCGCACCACACGAAGCTTTCATGAAGGGTACCATCATTGTCGTTTAAGCTTTTGATGATGTGTTGTGAATCGGAGTTAATAGCTATTTTAGGTAAACCTACATATTTAGAAACAAATGGAAATATTATAAATAGCTTAAATTTATGTTTCTAATTATTTCTAATTTATTTCTAATTTATTTCTAATTTATTTATAATGAATACTGTGGATATTGTGTCTGATTTGCATATTGAGCACTGGGATCCCAATATTAAGTATAGTAAGAAGAGTAATGACGATTATGTATTAAACGCACCTTTTAAATGTACTCCTTTTTCGGATGTATTAGTTGTGGCAGGAGATGTGGCTGATAATATTGATGATTGTATTGATTATTTAAATAATTTATCTAAACACTATAAACATGTTTTATTTGTTGATGGAAATCACGAACATTACAGCGGTTATCCTAAATTGTTAAGTGATAATGAAATTGATGCTAAATTTAAGGCAAACAAAAATAAAAAATTAGTCTTTTTAACTAAAAATCCATTTCTTTACAAAGGTCATTTATTTTTAGGATGCAATGGTTGGTGGGATTTTAATGAAAGCCAATTTTTTATGAAAAAATCAATGAAAACATATGGCGACTATTTTAATCTATCTTTAGATGAATCACGATCCCTTGTAAAATCTATTTACAAAACAGGTAAAGACCAAATTAAACAATTAGAAAGCTATGTTAAAAAAGCACAAAAAGATTCATTAATCAAATCTATTAATATTGTTACACATAGTGTTCCACTCAAAAAATACACCAGCTACAATTATCCATGCGAAATGAATACACATTACTCTAAATTATTTAAATATAAAAAAATAGGGCATTGGATATTTGGTCATACCCATTCTACATTCCACGATTTCGACTACTCAGATGAATCGAATATTAAATATATTTGCAATCCACGAGGTAGACCAAATTGGGCGATGAGAGTTAATTATAATCCGGTTTCAATATTATTATAAATTATAAATTGGTTTAAAATTTTCATAATCAAGCGGAATGAACATATGTTTTTTTATGTCATCCAAGACGTGTTCAATTAATTTTTCTCGTATATATTCCCAAGTCACCCAGGAACCGATGATAGTTTTGGTTTGATCAGATCTTTCTATTCTATAAAGGTCCTCACCCACGATTTCATATAAATAATAAATTTCCTTCTTAGTAACTGTTTGTTCATTGTATTTAACAAAAATACCAAATTTATTGTATACATATAATCTGGTTTTTAAAACATCATTTTCTGTTTGAGAATCTTCCCGTCGGGCTTTGTAATTGTTAACTAAATCTTCTAAACTGTAAAATGACTTAGGACTTGTTTCTAATTTATATTGTTGTGATTGGTCTTTAACTATGTTTAAATGTTTAACTTCTTTGTCTTTATCTACATATGATAATTTATATGCAATACCACCCTTAGGGTTAGTTCCTCTAATAACAAAAGTGCCTGGTAATTGTCCTCCTAGTTTGTTATCCCAGTAGAATGTATTTTTGTTGTTTATTTGTTTCCATTCAATACCCTTTTGAAGTAAATTAATAGAAACAAGCCCCTGTCGGGGTTCCCGTGGATATTTATTTAATTTTTCTATTATATATGTATCGTTATATTCTGTTTCTCTATTAAACTCCGATACCTCAACAAACCAAGGGCTATTTAATTTGTACTTATATTTTTCTTGATCTTTGTCTAAATAATAATCAATTATTTCGCTGCAAATATATATAGCAAAAAGCGTACCCGCAGCTATAGCAAACGCGGCTCCTCCTTTCATTTTTTTACTTTTCTTTTTTTTTTTATTTTTTCTAAAACCACCATTAGTTACATGTTGTTTATCCAGAGATGATTTTAAAAAAAAACTAAATTTATTTAACTCATCTCTGTTAGTTTTTTTATCTAAATTACTCATCATCACAATATATTTATTTAATAAAATTTTTATATATTCATCAGAAATATTATTATTAAATAATTTTTTACTTACAATTTTAACTATTTTACGTTTACATTTATTACTTTCTATATTTCTAATTTCTAAAAATAAATTAACAAATTTTCTTACGTACAGCGGCTTTCTAAAATCGCTTTCACCAGCAAATGCAATAGCGCCATTAATTGTTTTTTTTTGTATTAAATCTTTACTTAAATCTTTACTTAAATCTTCAAATATATTGTTAAATCTTTCAATTTGTGTTGAGTTTAAAGGAATTAATTTTATATTTTCAATTTCTGTATCTGTTAGCGTTGTTAGCAAACTTGGATTTGTATCACATATTTTTATTAAATGCTCTAAAGTTAAAGTTAATCGTGTATCTAAAACTGTAGCATACGAAATATGTTGTGTTATAAATCTATCATCTTTAAATAAAGCATTGTTGGAACCACCTTTCATTTTAGTTCCTTTTTTATTTTTACGCTTTATTTTTCTACGTTTTATTGATTTTTTCCTATTATATCTTCTTTTTGTATATGTCATATATATATTATAAATATTATAAAATTGAATTAAATTTATTAATTATTTTTAATAAAATAAAGATGAATTCTATTACCGGCCACCAGTTTTACATTGTTATCAAAAAAGATGATGAATATTTGGTTTCAGCGTGCGAATTTGCTATTGTTTCAGAAAAAACATCGCCAAATTATATCTTTCAAATGCTTAAAGATACGCATTTCAGTTGTATAGCAGCTGATACAAGTGATTTATACTATGAAGTAGTAGCCATAAAACATAGTGGACAAACTAGCATTAAGAAACAGCTTATTTATAATTATTATAATGAAAATAAAATGGTTGATTTCATTAAACCTATATTGAAGTTTAACTGCAATAAAATTAGCGAGCATATTACAGATCAAACACTCATTATAAATAACACATATAGTGTAGAGTATTTTAGCAGAATAAAGGAACGTTATAATAGTGAAACACTAGAAATAGACACATATCTAAAAAATATTGAACTATCATTTATTGTAAACGACTATGAAGATAAAAAATATATTAGTAATCCGTCTTTCACACTAAATAAGAACTGTTTAAATTATCTTTTGTAGAGTATTTTAAAATAACTTTAGACAATTATATACTATATGGTAAATTTACAAGGTATTTTTTCATTTGTTAGCAAACATGTATCGGCATCTTCGCCTATTGAATCCACTAAATGTATATTATATGTATTAGATTTATAGTTATTAAAAATATAGTTGGTGTTTAAGGTTGTAATTTTTATTCCAAAATCATTTTTTACCTGTATTTTTGACACATCTACTATTTTTGTGTTAGGAACATTATTTTTAATTTTTTCTTGATCACTTTTGTATAATTCTATGAGTGAATCGGCTTCCAGTTCATTATCGGTTGTTATAAATGTAAATGCACGCACTAAACGATGAAATATTTTTATTGGTTTTGTTTCAAAGTTTAATTGGTTTGTTTCAAAGTTACTCATTAGATAATAACACAGATTTTTAAGTTTATTTTATAAATAAATATATTATTCAATATTAATTTAAGTATTATCATTCTATAATATCCAATGGGTAATTGCTGTATATCTAACAAAGTTGATATAGAAAAAAATGAAAATGACATTAAATTAAGAGAATTGCAAATAGACTTAAAAAAACATACTATTTTAAATTGGCGTTCATCATTTAAAACTGAAAAATATCATTGGTGGCCTATGTGGGAAACAAAAATAAATGATCGAGCCAATAATTTATATGCCGAAGGAAGTGGTCTACATAAATATGATAATTTATTTGGGTCAAAATCTGTTATTTATCAAAAAAAGAATTATCGAATACCGATATTTTCTAATAGAAGTGATAAAAAATGGGCTGGATTTTGCAATAATTCTTCTATATTAGCTTCTTTATACACTTATCCTAAAAAATCTGTAGTGGTAAATCATAACATGAAGGTTGTATGCTTTGATACATGGGAAATAGAAGCTTTGATGATATGTGCATCGGAAAATGCTGTTAAAAAAAATATGTCTATCTTTTTTGGTAAACGTAATAATAATAATACAGTATTAAGTAAAGAAGAACCTACGCCTTGTGATTTATTACATATGCTAAAAGTTCTTTGTTCTTACAATAAACCTTTTATTATGGATATTGATAATGCAAATCCAGTTTGGAATTATGCATATGATAAAGTGATAGTATACACATTTGAAGCTTGTCCTCTTGAACATGTTAAACCTGGCGAAGGACAAACAGTTTACTATAATTTTAGAATTTGTAGTGCTGCTTATATAGAAAATAGTCAAAATTTATGGGCTTATGTTAACACTGTTTATGATGAAGATGGTACTATTATTAGGAAAACCGAAAAATGGATATCAAAAGTTCATCCAGACTTTTTGTGGTGTAGATTTCCAGTAAACGAACCTTGGCATGGTAAATGTGACATAAATCCAGAAATAGATGCCAGCATAGTCTACAAAATATACGTGGAATCCTTAAAAGATGAACCACAACTATTAGTTATAAATACTTTTTAAGAAATAGTAAGCTTTTACAAAAAGGTTTTTTATTGTTAAAACTTTTTCTAAAAGTTTATTTAGAGATTAAACAAAAGTTTATTATACAATGGATGATTTTAAAGAATTATTTAGAAAACTATTTGTAAATTATTTACAATTCAATAAGTATAAGTTATCTAGTATAGATTGGGTAAAGCTGTATGGATACTACAATATTATTGTATTTGCTTATAAAATACTTTTAAATTCACGGAAAAATATTAGAAATACTATTAAAATGATACCCTATGTTAAAAATAAAATTAGTGTAGAACGTCAAAAGATTATAATGAATATTCACGCCAAATTTGATAAACAATTAGATAATATAGAGCCACAAGTGCTTCCACATATAGGTTTCAGTTCAGATAAATTAGTAGGATTATTTGAATTGATGGCTAAAAAAGGTAATATAAAATACAGAGATGGGCGCGTGTCAGGCGCTACCTATTCAAACAATAAGGATTTGGATAATACAATGACTAAAATATTCCCCTACTTCAATAAATCTAATCCACTTCACACAAATCTTTATCCTGCTGTTAGAAAGATGGAACAAGAATGTATAGCAATTATGATTAAAATGTTTAATGGTAATGATGGTTCTAATGGTTCTAATGGAACCTGCTGTGGAACATTCACTAGCGGAGGCACCGAAAGTATATTGTTGGCATGTAAAACATATCGCGACCATGCTTTAGCCGAAAAGAATATTAAGGAACCCGAAATCATAGTGTCATCTACGGTACACTGTGCGTTTAATAAAGCGTGTAAATATTTCAACATTAAATTAGTGATGATTCCGTGCAATGAAAATGGCTATTATGATACTTATAAATTAGAAAAATCAATAACTTCTAATACTATTCTAATTGTGGGTTCAACACCGAGTTATAATTTAGGAATAATCGACCAATGCCTTAAACTAAATGATATAGCACTTAAACATAATATATCACTCCATATTGACGCTTGCATTGGTTCATTTTTAGTAAATTTAAGTGATTATAAGTTTGATTTTACTTTGCCTGCTGTTACAAGCATTTCGGCTGATTTTCACAAATACGGATTATCTCCCAAAGGTGCATCATCTATATTGTATCGAAATAAAGAATTGATGAAATATCAATATTTTATTGATGAAAAATGGAGTGGTGGTATCTATGCTTCAACGGCATTTGCAGGCAGTCGCTGTGGAAACATAGTTGCTCTAACATGGGCTACATTAATGTATCATGGATCGTTAGGATACCAGGCTAATTATAAACATATTATGGTGCTAAAAGACTATTTTATTGATAAAATTCGCGGTATACATGAATTATATATTTACGGTAATCCGGTGTTAAGTATAATCGCAGTCAATTCAAACGATTTAAACATAAATACTATAGCAGAAAAACTGAAGAATAAGAGCTGGGAAGTTAATGTGATCCAGTTCCCACGAGGATTCCATTTTTGCATAACTTCATACCATACCAAAGAAGTATTAGATAATTTCTTCTATGATTTAACAAATATTGTCAATGATTTAAAAAGTGATGGAAAAGGAAATGAAACATATAGTCCGTGTATCTATGGCACTATGGAAAAAATAAATGATACCGATATAATGAATGATGTTATAACCGATTATTTACATATTGTTAATGGAGCATTATAATAATTTACAATTATTTTACAGATGAGCTAAATATTGTAGTGGTAAAATAATATCTTGTTCTATTTTCTCTTGCTCATGCTGAATTGGTTGTTGAGTTTGAAATATAAATGATTTAATTTCTATTTTGCTAATAAGTGATTTTTTATTCACATATTTTTTTAAATCCTCGTATTTGTCGCAGACTTTAATGATTGTAAAAAACAAAAAAGGAGCCCCATACACAATCCCTATACAAAACATACTATAATATAACATTGTGTTAATTGTCTTAATATAATTCGTTATAAAAAATATCATTAGTATAAAAAAGCTCTTGAATAAATAGAGTGATAATAATACTTTAGTTGTATTTTCATAAATTATATTTTGTATTAAATCAAACAATATCACATTTCCGATTGTTATAAAAAATATACATGTACCAAGAAATATATTATTAAGTGTTTGGCTTTCATTGCTATCATAATAATAAATATACAGTGGTGGAAATAATTCTATAAATAAATATGATGAAAATAATATAGATACATAAATAATTATATTAATAAATTCTTTATAATCACATTTTCTATTATATGTAAAATTACGTCTACAAATGGCACACCTTTTCATCATCTGAGTATTATCATTATTATAACACTCTACACATACATTAGACTCTAAACACTCACATAATTTATATAACACATCTGGAGTATCGTGGCACAAAAAACAATGTACATTATCAATTTCCATTTAATATTTATGATCTGTTACTAAATTTAAATTTAATTTCCTTTAAATCTATTTTTTTTTTCTATTATTATATTATAAATATGAAAATATCCAGATTTAATCGACAATTACGGAGATCACGTAGAACGCGCAGAACGCGTAGAATGCGTAGAACGCGCAGAACGCGTAGAATGCGTAGAATGTGTAGAACACGAATTTCTTTGAAACGATTTAAGTCTTTAAAATTAGTGAAACAGTTGAAACGGTTGAAAGGTGGTCGAAAAACTTCTAGAAAGTCACTGAAATCGTTGAAACGATTCAAACGATTCAAACGTTTGAAAAGATTCCAGTCTTTAAAATCGTTGAAACAATTAAACCGGTTAAAAGGTGGACAACATTTACGGAAAACTATTAAACATTCCTTAAAAAGAATCAAGATGAACGGGGGTACCGAACCAGATATAAATAACCTTCCAGAAATTGTATCAGGATATTTTTTTTATACAGCATTAACTAATGATATTAGAGCTGCAGCAGAAGAGTATAACAAAAATTTAGTTGAGTCGGAAAACTCATGGATAACTGTTAAAAATGACATAACAAAATTATTTGTAGATACGCATTTAAGAGATAATCTACTGACACATTTAGGTACGCAGTTATCTGTCATGCCAAATTCGGACGTATCCAAATTATGGAAAGACATTAAACATTATGAGATAAAAACTATCAAAATAAATAAAGAATTAGCTATAATATATACATTATATATTATAGCTAAAAGTAAAAAGACTAAGGATGATAGAGAAGGGATTTATGGTTTAATAAAAGAAATAATTACTGTTAGAAAGACATACATAAAATTACCCCACTTCAAGGATTTTAATGGAGAGGCATTTAAAAAAAACAGGTCAGAGAATGTAGCATTTCTTTTAAATCTTCAACAAAAAATCAAACCGGGAATTTTTAATAGAAAAAATCGCAAAAATAGAACTGAGATTTATGATAGTCTTGAAGGGATAAGGGAAATTTTATTAAATATTGTGGACGAACTGCACCCACAATATCGTTTATCTAACACATTCAGAACTGGTATACAAAAAACTTGTATGAAAGATTTTGAAAATTGTCATACGTTGATCAATAACGTTAAATACGAATATACCGATGAAGAAAAAACAAAAATAGAAATATTAGGAAAGGGTTCATTTGGTATAGTTTATGCAGCGACTTTGATATTACCCGACCCCCTCCATACTAAAATAAATGTTGCTGTTAAAAAGCTACAATTACCCACCAAGGACAATATCATTAATTTTAAACGTGAAGCTCTTATTATGAAATTCATTGGACAACATAAAAATATAGTTTCTTGTTTGGGAATAATAATTGATATAATTGACGGAGTAAAAACACGGGGAATTGTTTTAGAGAGGGTGGGTGGTGATTTAAAAACAGAACTTAATGAACGTTTCACATATGTATTAAAGGATGAAACATTACAATTAAAAAATATTCAAATTGCATTAGATATAGCAACTGGTATGAAATATTTACATAGTAAAGAAATCTTACATTTAGATCTTGCAGCAAGAAATGTTTTAATTTCTGGAACGGGTAAGGACATAGTTTATAAAGTGGGAGATTATGGAAAAAGTCTATATGTAAGAACCAATTATTCGTCAGAGGAAATATTTCTCACCAACACACACATTCCAACAAAATGGTATCCACCTGAATTCTTTTTAGATCGTGAGTCAGAACCTAATAAGAATATTGATTATTGGTCGTTTGGAATTATTATGTATGAATTAATTACAGGTGGCGATAACCCGTATTTAAATGTATGTAGTAAAGGGGACTCGGAATTTACCCAAAATACGATAATAGACTATTCCCCTAAAATAATACCAAAATTACATGTGTGTGAATATTTGTTTATGCTACTCATGTATCCAAACATTACTCCATATATAATTGAAGCCAAAAACATAACCGATATAACAGATAAACTAAAGAATTTGAATGATACTTCAATAAATAGCTTATCCTATAATCGTTTAATATATAATTGTTTACAACCGATCTCGGAAAGATATGATTTTAATAAAATTATTACAGCATTGAAAGAGTTGGAATATAAAGAGACAAAAAAAGCAAATTCAACAATTGATATTACAAATATGAAGTTATCGTCGAGATGTATTGAATATAATAATAGGACGAAATTATTTAAACTAGATGTAGATACTGTGGAAGCCGATTTCTTTAATAAAGACCACTATGCTCACGGGTCGAAAACTTGGATTGAACCATCGTTATTGGAAATTTTCAAGGACACAAAAACAAAAAAAGAAGTAATAATAGGAAAAGGTGAATTTGGTGAAGTTAAAATCTTTAATATGAAAATCGACGGGGATGTTAAAAAAGTTGCTGTAAAACAATCTAAAGTGGATGGTTCAACTCATAGCATCACATTCCAAAGGTTTAAAAGAGAAGCAATTATTTTAACATTAATTGGAAAACATCCAAATATAGTTTCTTGTTTGGGCGTGAGCCGAATCAACCCGACAAATTATCCAGCTATTGTGTTTGAATATTGTCCAGCAAGCGATTTAAAAACATATTTAGAAACATCAAAATTAGATATAAATAAAAAATTTAAATTTGCATTAGATATAGCAACTGGTATGGAATATTTACATGGTATCGATATTGTACATTTGGATCTTGCAGCAAGAAATGTATTAGTTTGTGGAACTGATGAAGTATGTAAAATAACTGATTTTGGACTTAGTTATTTTTTGCATCCGAATGATAGTGAACACATTTCCGTACGTGGAAAGCAGCTGGCGTACAGGTGGACAGCACCTAATGTTTTTTTAGGACATTATTCTAAAAAAAGTGACGTTTGGTCATTTGGAATAACAATGTATGAAATTTTTGGAGATGGATTTATCCCTTTTCATTCCTTTAACAATAAAACACTGCAAGAAAAATATTTAAAAATAATAAAAATTAAGAAAGAAAATCTAACAGATGCTTTTAATAAATTATATATCGATCTATTAAGAGATTTATTTACAGATTTATTTGCACGGTGGAACCAACCATTCACATTCAGTTATATGACATCAAAGGTAACTCTTGATAAAGAACCTGATGATTCACATAACTTAAAATTATTTGATTATTATATCTATCAATGTATGAAACATGAAACTGAAAGACCAACATTTTC
>Ga0115565_10000239_pt1 | contig 46137 bp, 31 predicted proteins | sample COGITO_mtgs_1105_FD_87199 | JGI IMG/M metagenome (GOLD analysis project Ga0115565, IMG submission 87199) | Pelagic marine microbial communities from North Sea - COGITO_mtgs_110530 | ecosystem: Environmental > Aquatic > Marine > Epipelagic | place: Germany:Helgoland, sampling site Kabeltonne... | reverse complement strand
TATTGGTGTGTATGATAAATATGCAATTTCCTGGGGATATAGACCAATTTTAGATAAAGATGCTAAAGAAGAAAAAGAAACGTTAGATTCTTGGATTTTAAAACATTCTGGAGATCCAATGTATAGGTTTGGTCATCAACAAGCAGGTGGTGTTGTAGACCCAAGCTCACAAACAGAAGATTTGGGAGATGATGCTATGAAAGCTTCTATGTATGGTATTAAAAACTTAAAAAGAATTTTACCTAATTTAGAAAAATGGACTGCTGAAAAAGGAGAAAATTATGACAATTTATCTACAATGTATGGTCAGTTATTAGGGCAATTTAATAGATATATGGGTCATGTTTCTGCAAATGTTGGTGGTGTTTATGAGCATTACAAAACAACAGATCAAGAAGGAGCTGTTTATACGCATGTAGATAAAGCTGTTCAAAAAGAAGCTTTACAGTTTGTAATTGATAATTTATTTGACACACCAACTTGGATGTTAGATGAAAATATTTTTGGCAAAATAGAATTTTCTGGAGCTGTAGAAAGAGTGCGTGGTTTACAAGCAAGAACTTTAAACAATGTTTTAGATGCAGGAAGAATGGCTAGAATGATTGAGAACGAAACAATGAACGGTTCAAAATCATACACTTTAGTAGACATGATGAGTGATTTACGTAAAGGTGTTTGGTCTGAAATTTACAATGGAAAATCTATTGATACGTATAGAAGAAATTTACAAAGAGCACATTTAGAAAGATTAAATTACTTATTAAATGAAGCTAAAGATCAAAGAGGTGCAAACAGAGGTTATTTTAAGCAAAGTGGAATTAATTTAAACCAATCTGATATAAAATCTGTTGCAAGAGGCGAATTAAAGCGTATTCAAAGAGATGCAAAAAATGCTTCTAATAGCGGAAATACCTTAAGGCGCTATCACTTACAAGATGTTGTAGATAGAATTGATATGATTTTAGACCCTAAATAAATATAAATACTATTGTAAAATATTATTTTAAAACCACACCTAAAAAGGTGTGGTTTTTGATTTAAAAGAATTAAATTGTTCTCTGATGAAAAAAAAATATTTACTTTATTTAGCTTTCTTCTTTTTGAGTGTTCATATTTTATCACAAAACAAAGAGATTGTTTTTCAAATTTTAGATGAAAAAGAGAACACCCCAATTTCTTATGCAACAATTATTCTACAAGAACTAAAAAGAGGAACTCACGCAGATTTTGATGGTTTTTTTAAAATTCCTGAAAAATATTTAGAAACTTTATCCGTCAAAATTTCTGCTATTGGATATACTTCAAAAGAACTGAAAATTTCAGATTTCAAAAAAAATGTAGTTAATAAAATACTTTTAAAACCTTTTGTAGATAATCTTACTGAAATACTGATTGTTTCATCAAAAAAGAAAAGGAATTTAAGTGCCAAATCTATTGTTAAAAAGGCGATTGACAATATTCTAGATAACTATCCTATAAAACCACATTCTTATATAGGCTATTACAGGGATTATCAACAACCTACAAACACTGAATATCAAAAAATAAGAGAACTTGATACGAATCCTAAATACATCAATTTGAATGAAGGAATTGTTGAGTCTTTTGACCAAGGATTTCAAACTAACAAGTTAATGCACGAAAAAAACCAAACAACACTTTATAAATTTAAAATTAATGAAGATTTTTTAATAGACTCTTTATTAAAAATTCCTTATGATAATAAAGCAACTAAATTTTTAAAGGATTTTTCTATTACGCCATTTGGAGGTAATGAGTTAAACATTTTAAATATTACAAATGCCATAAGAAATTACAATACACAATCATTTTCGTTTGTAGATGTTTTAGATAAAAATTTTGTTGAAAACCATACTTTTTATATAGAAAGCACAAAAAGCATGAATGGAATTTCGCTCTATGAAATCTCATTTAAATCATTAAAAGAAAAAACAAGCTACGATTATAATGCAATTGGGAAAATATTTATCGCTAAAAAAGACTTTTCTATTTACAAAATAGACTATGCTATATTTTATAAAAATGATAAAAAACCACAATATTCTGTCCTTTTGGAATATTTACCAAAAGGCGATAAAATGTTTTTAAACTACATGATGTTTAACAATCTCTTTACCATAAAAAGTACAGATTATTTAAAATTGGAAGGTGTTAGTTACATCAACAATCAAAATGTTTTTAATTTATTTTTTAATAAACCAATACTAGAAAGTTCTTTAAAACCTATTTCTAAAAACATCAAAATATACTATAAAAATAAAAGATTAAAAATAAAATCTTTTCGTTTAGGAAAAGGATCACAAAAAAGAATTCTTTTAACCATGAATAGGAAGCAGTTAATAAAAACAGGCATTCTAAATAATGAAATTACCGAAAAACAACTTAATGAAAATTTAAGGTTTGAACTGAAAAAAATAGAAGCTCTAAATGGAATGATTGTAAACAAACCTGCAACTTTTGAATTTTATCAATATAGAGAGTTTTTTGTACAAAAAGTTTTTGAAAATAAAAATTTACCAATAGATGAAACCTTTATCGATAAAATTTTACCAATATCGAAAGCGATTCAAAAACCCATGAATTTTAAAAACGAATATTGGCTAAATTCACCCTTAAAAAACGCTTACAAAATTGAGTAATATTTTCTGTATTACATAAAATTAATCTCATCAATTTATAGCTAAATCACTTTAAAAAGTAGTCTATATTTGCATCATATTATTTTTTATGAATCAGACACTTTTATCTTCTCCATTACAAGGATTTACAGATTATAAATTTAGAAATGCGTTTCATCATTTTTTTGGTGGTATTGATACTTTTTATTCGCCTTATATTCGTTTGAATGGAAAATTGGTCATTAAAAATTCCTATCAAAAAGATATATTACCAGAAAATAACAGCACTTTAACTGTAATTCCTCAAATTATTACCAATGATGTTGATGAGTTTTTGTTCGTTGCTAAATACGTAAGAGCATTAGGCTACAAAGAACTCAACTGGAATTTAGGTTGTCCTTATCCAATGGTTACCAAAAGAGGAATGGGTTCTGGTTTGATTAGCGATGCTGAAAAAATAAACAGTATTCTGCATAAAATTCATAATGAATCTGATATATTGGTTTCTATGAAAATGAGAATGGGTTATGAAACAGCAGAAGAAATTTTAGATGTTTTACCAATTTTAGATACCTATCCTTTAAAAAATATTGCCATTCATGCAAGAATAGGAAAGCAATTGTATAAAGGTGGTACAGATTTAGAAGCCTTTCAAAAATGTTTAGATAATAGCAAACACAAAATGTATTATAATGGTGATATTACTTCTGTTGCTGCTTTCAAAAAACTACAAAAACGTTTTACAACGATAGATCATTGGATGATTGGTCGAGGTTTAATTGCAGATCCTTTTTTACCAAGTATGATAAAAAACGACACCACTGAATATCCACAAAACAGATTTGATATTTTTCAAGAATTTCATGAACGCATCTATACAGAATATGATGCTGCACTTTCTGGACCCACTCCAATAAAAATGAAAATGCTTGGCTTTTGGGAATTTTTTGCTCAAAGTTTTTCAAATCCGCAGAAAACCTATAAAAAAATTAAAAAAGCACAAAATCCTAAAAAATATGCTGTTGCTGTTGAAGAAATTTTGAAAGAAGCTAGGAATGGGTAATTAATTTTAAATAACCCAAAAGTATTACAATAATTTTACCTAGACACACTGTACATTTCTTCATAAAAACCCTAATATCAAATATTTAAAACCTTTAAATAGCAGTATTTAATTTATTTTTTTATTTTTATGGAAAAAAAATTAAATACTAACCTAAAATTGCTTTATGAAAAAAATACTACTGCTTTTTGTAACGTTTCTTACATTACAAAATTTTGCACAAACTGACCCAACACTATCTGGAGGTTTAGAGACTTTGACTCTGAACAAAGGAACGATCGATGTTGAATTATTAACACAAATTATTGCAGAAAAACAAATGGAAATCAAAGATGAAGTTTTAAAAAGATTTCTTCTTCGTTTATTCCCAGATGATAATTATACTACAAAATATTACATCCAGAATTGTTTAAATATTTTATTAAAAGAAAAAAATCCATTAGTTATTGAAAAAGAAATATTAGAACTTACTACAAATTATGCTTTAGCTATGGGAGTTTCTTATTCATTAATAAACTCGAATGATGAATTGTATAGAAATATAAATGTTGATTTTCAAAAATATATACATTATACAAATGATAATCTTGAAAAAGATGATTTTAATAAATATGAAAATTTAAAGAAAAAAATAAGAAGGAAGCCTTTTTTAGGAATAGCTTATTTAAATAGAAATTTGATTAGGAAAGAAATTGAGGTTAGAGGAAATATAAAAACTAATAATTCAGAAAATTTTTATTTAGGATCGACTAAAAAATATAAGAGTGAAAAAAACAGGCTAAACAGGAAAAATGACAAACTTAAAAGAATTAAATTAAGAAGGAGTATTTCTGTAAATGATGAACAATATAATGAATTTATTAAAAAAATAATTAAGATAGATAGTGCAATCTCCTATTCAAATTTAGACAAAAATAAAAAAAGAAAGCTCCTAATAAAATTACAAAAATTAAAATTTGATGACTTAAAGACCTTACTTCTTAAATATAATCAAAATGAAATAGTTGGTAAACTCGATATTTTTAAAAAGAAAAAGTTACATACTATATTAAATTTAAAAAAAATTATTGCTATAAATGAAATAATTGAAAAAATAGAAAAAATAGACAAAATAGACAAAAATAGCATACAGACTCTTGATACGAAAACCTATTCTTACAAAGATCTTGCAATAAAAAGATTTGAATTAAACAATGAATATAATTCATTCATAAAAGGTATAAAAAAAGACGAACAAAAGAAAAAAATTTCCTCTGAAAATAAAAAAAAAATAGATAGTATTTTCGACACTTTTTTATTGCAAAAAGAAATAAAGTTCGGAATAATTTTAGATGTTGTTAGTTTAGCTTTATCCGAAATTGAAGAATTACAATTAAAAGGGTTTTATAAGAACAAAATTGATTACACAAAAAGCAATTATTATTTAAAACTTAATAATGAATTTAAAGATTCTCTTACTATTTTTAAAAACAATATAAAGTCTAGAGTTAAGCCATATATCATTAACTATGGAATTATTAAAGAATTTATATCAAAAAATAAAGAAAAAAATGTTGGAGAAATACTTACAAATTTACAAAACATAGCCATTGCAGAGCTTGGTAAAAATTTAATTAAAAATGGTAAATTACAAGATATCGAATTTTTTCAAGATAATGAAATAAAAAAGAACTTCGAAAGTCTTAAAAACCTCTCAGAATACAAAGCCTTTATAGAAGGAAAATACATTAAAAAAATAGACTCTGATTTTAAATTTAAAAATTACGATTTATTAAAAACAACCATTAGTCAAAATAAGGATAATTATATAAAACTTAAAGAATTGGTAAGTAATGTTAATAGTCCTCAAATAACTTTAAAAGAAATAGATAATTTTGAAATCAAACTTAAGATAAAAAATATTAATATAATAAAAGAAATCAAAAGTGAGGAACAATCATTTATATCCCTATTTGAAGATTTTAATAAACTAAGTGGAAATAATGAGGAAATAATAGAAACTATTAAAAGAATAAAAAAACACATAGAGTTTGACTCCAATCCTATTGATTTTAATGAATATGTAGAATTTGAAAACCCTGAAAGATTAAAAAGCTTAAAAAGTGACTTTGCTAAAATTTCTGATGATCTCGAACAAATTGATATTAAAGAATTTACTGAACCTATAAATGAAGAATTTGAAAGTTTATCTCTTAAAAATCAATTCTTTAAATCTTATTTAAATAGTTTATTATATAATATTAAAAATAAAAAATTTAATTTAGATGACATAGACACTATAACCTTAAAAAAAAGTTCTTCTTTATTGGCTACAATTTATAGTCAAATAAAAACACTTTCTATTAAAGAAGATATTTCAATACAAGATATTTTAAATTTTGAAGATAATTTTTCAGCGAAATTAATAGAAGTAAAGATAAGAGATAGTAATAATAATGATTTTTATGATACAATACTTAAAAAAGCGAATGTAATTATGCCCTTGCTTAAGCTAAAAGCTTATCAAAAAATTATAGACGAATCTAATTTTAAATATAATAAAGAGCTTTTAACTCTCTTTGAGTTTATTGCCAACTTAAATAAACTAGATAAGGCAGAAACATTTCAAGGTATAATTGATATGCTTAGAGTTGGAAGTGAAAATGTTAAAGAAAACATTACAGATCCTAAATTTAAAAATAGTTACTTACTATTTATTAACGCAATGAAAAAGTATACAGTAATTAACAATGAAAAAAATTATTTAGAAATAGATGTTGCTTCTTTTTTAAATGATCTAAAAAATTATTACGATGCTAATGCAACTTCTAGATTTGGCCCTTATTTATCTTTAGGTTTAAGTCAAAATTTCTTTTTAAAAGAAGAGTTTTTATTTGATAAAAAACTTATGCCTAAAGACTCTTTAGGTAATTCTATTAATAATATAGGTTTTGCCTCTGAAAAACTAGGAATTAAATATTCTTTATTCAAATTTAACAATTATGATAGCTACAAAAACACAGTAGATGATATTTATTTGAATAAAAAGGATCCTATCATAAATGATGTTTATGCAATATTATATGGTTCTGGATTATTATATTCCATAGCTAATACGACTTCATCAGATAAAAACTTTGATTACCCACACTTGGGTTTAGGTTTTGGTATAAGGTTTTTCAATGCATTAGACGCAAATGTATCTGTTGGTTTTCCATTCATTAAAGATAGAAACTTTTTAGACGATTCTTTTCTTAGTTTCGGTTTTGATATCCCTTTAGGGGAATATTTAGAAAGGTTAGGGAAAAGTAGAACAAAATAAATTTAAGTTGAAGTAAATATCTTTTTATTTTACACTAAAATATATTTATTTCAATCTAAATTCCATAAAAACAGGTAAATGATCTGAAGTTTGTTCAAATTCATTTAATACTTTTCCAGAAACATAGTCAATTGAGTTTTTAGTGTAAAAAATATAATCTATTCTTTTGTAAGGTGATTTTGAATCGAATGTATTTCCAATTTTATCAACATTAAAAGCAGCATTTCCAACATCTTTCATTGCAAACATTTTTTGAATAACTGCAGTTTTATCAGTGGCTTCTGAATTAAAATCACCCAATAAAATGGTTGGGTATTGCTCTTTATATTGATTAAAAAGTTTGACAACCTCATCAAATTGTTTCACTCTTGTTGCTTTGTCAAAAGCTTCTAAATGCACATTAATAACCATAATTTCTTTGTCATTTAAAACCACTTTTACAATTTGTGCTAATCGTTCTAAATAAAAAGCATTTCTATAAAAAGGAGCTTCTTCCACTCTTTGTAAAACAATTCTTTGTTGCTCCTTTAATGGAAATTTGCTAATAATAGATTGCCCAGAAACCACTTTGCCAAAGTGCATAGAAATTGGCCAATAAGGAAAAGGCACATAATGTTCATCCCAATTAATAGATTTTGCTCGGTAAGTATAGCCCAAATTACCAAGTTGTGCTTCTTGGTTGATGTTGTAGCTTCTATTTGCATCATAATCTATTTCTTGAAACGCAATAATATCTGGATGAATCTTTTTAGTTTCGGTTAAAACTTTTTGCAAATTTTTATCAAATAAAGACTTTGGTTTTGCAACGGGTCTATTGTTAGTCATGCCACTTAAATACCCCATATTATAGGTTACAATACTAAAAATAGAATCGTTTTTAGGTTGATGTTGAACATCAACCTTAGTTAAAGAAACATATTCAGATTCTTTTAATGTTGATGATGATGCCCAGAAAAAGAAAATCCCAAAGGCAATAATCAACAAAAAAAGAAATCTAAAAAGAAATTTTATAATCCGTTTCATTAGTTTTCTGGAGTATTTTCTGGTGGAGAATCTTTCTTAAATTCGCTAAGAACTTTACTGATAGATGTATTAATTTTCGCTTGACTTGTATCATATTTTGGCGATAAATTACTTTTATCTGGAAACTGCTCAATCGTAACTGTTGTTGATGGAAACGCAAATTCTACGCCTAATTCTGATGCCATTTTAATTATTGCCATGTGCAATCTATGTTTTGAAGTTTGCTCTGTACTCCAAGCCAAACTCTTAAAATATACGTTTACCATAATTAATAAAGCAGAATCTCCAAAACCAGTAAACTCAACATTATAAGAGTCTGAGCGTGTTTCTGGATGCTCAATAACAATTTGTCGAACACCATTTACAAAGGCTTCAATTAATTCTGGTGGTGTGTCATAACGCAAACCTAAATTGGTATTATAACGTCTAAACAATCGTAACCCTTTGTTATTCACAACCATTTCTGATAATTTACTATTTGGAATTTGATAAATAGAAGTATCTGCTGCACGAACTCTGGTAGATCTAAAACCAACTTTTTCTACAGTACCAACAACTTCGCCAGCTTCAATCCAATCATCAATATGAAAAGGTTTGTCCATAAAAATCATAATGGTTCCTATCAAGTTTTTTACGGTGTCTTGAGATGCCAAAGCAACTGCCAAACCACCAATTGTTGCTCCTGCAATTAAGGTTGTTGTATCTACACCAAACAATCTTAAAACATTAAAAAAACCAACAACCAGCACCAAACCTGTTAAAAAGTTATGTAAAATTGGCACTAATTGGTCATCCAACCTTCCATGTGTTCTTTCAGTAAACTCGCCATAAATTTGCATAACAACTTTTACCAACTTCAAAAAAACGTAAATCCAAAATATAGTATTAGCAATATTTATAGCAAGAAAAACCCACTTATTAACTTCCAAAGAAAATTGCAAGGAAGGAAAAATAAGATCTATAAATCCTAAACTAACCAATAAACTTATGGGGTGAGCCAATTTTTTTAATACAATTTTTACCTCGATATTGGAATTCGTTTTTGTTATTTGATGCTGAATTCGCTGTAAAACCCAAAAGGCTATTTTCTTTGTAAACATAAAAACTAACAAAGAAATACCCAAAACAATTAGCAAACCTACCAATTGCCAAAGTTCTATTCCTACAGTCTTTTTATGTCCGTAAACAGGAATACTATCTTGTAATTTTTCTACATACCAAGGAAAAACGTTGCTGTAAATCGCATCAATTTTAGCAACTGTTTCATTAGAATAATACCATTTATTATCAATTTTTTCCAAATAAATATCTTCCATTCTATCAGGAAATAAGACATATCTAGAATATGCTGTGTAGCCTACAGAATCTATATATTTAGGGTTTGTTGTTACTTTACCTAAATCTACATACAAACCTTTTCCGTCTAAAATCTTCTTTATTTTAATTGCTTTTCTAATAGCTACATTTTCTTCTAAACCATAAATTGTTTTTGCAGCTTTTGCAGGTTCGTAAGTATCTTGTTGTAAAAAATATAGGTGTGTTGTTAATGTAGCATTTGGGTTGCTTAGATCTACTTTTACACTATCTATTGATTGCAATTGTGCAAGAGATATTAAAGGGGAAAATAATAAAAGCCAAACTATCTTTTTCATGCTGTTTATTGTTAAATTGATGTTAAAAACAATACAAATTTAAACCTTTTATATTTTTTGATGTCATAGATGCACAAATAAAAAATAATTAATAAAATTTAGTAACATGAAAAAAATAATAACAGTATTAGCTTTAACAATTGCATTCTCTTTTACTGCAACAGCTCAAAAAAAAGGTGGTAAAAATCCTGTTGACAAAATGTTAACAAAAATGACAGCTGACTTGTCTTTAACAGCTGCTCAGCAAGAAGAAATTAAACCGCTTTTAGTAGCACAAATGGAAGACAGAAAAATGATGAGGGAACAAAGACAAGCCTCACAAAATGCTGATGCCAAACCAACAAAACAAGAGCACCAAAAAATGAGAGAGGAAAGAGAAGCAAAAGAAACAGCTATGAATACTAAAATGGCAACAATTTTAGATGAAGCGCAATTTGAAAAATTTAAATTGATGGCAAAAGAAAGAAAAGAAAATGGGAAAGAAAAAAAAATGAAAAGAGATAATTAATAAAATAGAATGCCAGTTTTGGTTGATTAGTTTGTATTAGAAAACTCGAATCTTAATGTAGGATTCGAGTTTTTTTTTCGCTTAACGATATAATGTTAAAAATCTGTTAATCAATTAAATAAATTAAACCTTTTTACTTTTTTGATGTCAAAGAAGTATAATTAATAAAAATTTATAACATGAAAAAATTAGCAAGTATTTTAGTTTTAGTTTTCGCTTTTAGTTTAACAACTCAAGCACAAAAAAAAGAAAGAGTAAAAATGACTGTTGAGCAGCACACAGATTTAGCTATAAAAAAAATGACTTTGGCTTTAGATTTATCTGAAAAGCAACAAAATCAAATTACTCCATTAATTAAAGCTCAGGCAATAGAAAGAGAGGCTGCTATGGAAAAAAGAATGGAATTAAGAGAAGAAAAGAAAAAACCTACAGCTGATGAAATGTATGCGATGCAAAGCAAACGTTTAGATAATCAAATTGCTTTTAAAAATAGCATGAAAAATATTTTAGACAAAGATCAGTTTGAAAAGTTTGAGAAAATTGCTAAAGAAAGAGCGCAAAAAGGAAAAGATAAAATGAAGACAAAAGGTGGTAGAAAAGGCAAAATGGCTGAAGAAAGAAAATAATAAAAATTAGTTTGGTTAGTTTATAGAGAAAACCCGGTTTCTTAATTGAAATCGGGTTTTTATGTAAAATTGGTTTTGCGTTAGGGATTGAAATGGCATCCTTTTTTTTGCTTAAATAATTATAGTACACTTTTAAAAAAGAAATTTAGTTGAGGCAATAAACTCAAAAAAACAAATTCTGCTTAAAAAAAAGATATAATGGAAAGCCCGTTAAAACGCCCAAATAACAAAAATGCTATTCTTTAAACCAGCTTGAATATTGTACGTAGTTATTGGCAATTCTATCTATTTCTCCAGAGATTAATTCTTGCGAAATATCTTTAACCTTTTTGGCTGGAACTCCTGCATAAATACTTCCACTTTCTACTCTTGTATTTTTGGTAACCACTGCTCCTGCTGCGATTATTGAGTTGGATTCTATAACACAATCGTCCATAATTATGGAACCCATTCCTACTAAAACATTATCGTGAATTGTGCAACCATGTACAATGGCATTGTGCCCAATAGAAACATTATTGCCAATGGTTGTAGGCGATTTTTGATACGTTGCATGAATTACTGCCCCATCTTGGATATTGACTTTATTACCAATTTTGATAAAATGAACATCGCCCCTGATTACTGCATTGTACCAAATGGAACATTCTTTTCCTAAAGAAACTTCGCCAAGAATGGTTGCGTTTTCTGCCACAAAACAGTCTTCTGGAATTTGTGGGTGTTTGTTATTTACTGGTTTTATGATCGGCATATTTTTCGGTTTAAAATAGTTTTTAAATACACTATTGATTCAAGTAAATGTAAAAATTTTAAAAACATCTCGATACAAATTTTGATAAAAAAATCAAATTAACTCGATGTAAAAGTCTGTAAATTTCAGACCTGTCAGGTTTTTAAAACCTGACAGGTCTAGTTCGTGATTTATATTTTTGGAATCTATTTCCTAGCAACTTTACACAAGAGTATTTCTTTCCCTTTGGGAAGAATAAGATGGGCCTATTTTTTACTTAAAATAAGACAACAAATTACTCTTTTGCGAAGCAGAAACCAAAATTTCTTTTCCACTAGAAACAATGACACTTCCTCCTTTGCCTTTTTTATATTTTACAATTTCGTTTACGTTTACCAAATATGATTTATGAATTCTTGCAAACGTGTGTTCTTTTAAGGCTTCTTCAAAATACTTTAAAGTTTTGCTGACTAACTTTTTAGAGTTTGCTAAATGAATTTCGGTATAATTATCATCTGCTTTGCAAAAAACAATATCATTGATATTTAAAACTTCAAAACCATCTTGTTGTGGAATGGTAATTTTTCCTGTTGCAGAATTTGTTTTTGGCACTAATATTTGATGCTGTAATTCGTTCTCTTTTTCTTTGATTTGCGTTACAATATTTACAGCTTTTATCAACTCATCTATAGAAATTGGTTTCAGTAAATAGTAGCTTGCATGATTGTTTAAAGCCTCTATTGCATAGTGATCGTAAGCCGTTACAAAAACGGTTTCAAAGGTTCTATCTTCTACTTTTTCTAACAAATCGAAAGCATTTCCAAAAGGCATTTCTACATCTAAAAAAACTAAATCTAACTCGTGTTTTTGTATCAGTTTATAAGCGTCTTCAATATTGCTGGCTTCACCTACTAATTGCACAGTTGGACAATATTTTTGGATGTAATTTCGAAGAATATCTCTGCTTAATTGTTCGTCTTCTACTAAGATAGCTTTTAATTTCATAGGTTTATTTTGATACGGATTTCACGGATTTTCACAGATTTGTGTGGTTTTAATTACACAGAGACTCACAGAGTTTTTTCACAGAGATTCGCACAGATTCGCAGAGATTTATTTTATACAGATTATAATTATTATATCTAATACAAATTCTTGTGAATTTTCTTTTCTTTTTTCCATTATCTTTATTCTTACATCTTGTCTCCTGTTTCCCTTTAATCTTGTTTCTTTTATTCACTGAAACCGAATACTGTGACTGAAAACTGTTTACTTTTTTTTCAACACCAACTCCACTTTTGTTCCTTCTCTATTTTGGCTTGCGTCAGAAACGTTTACGGAAATTCGTTCTTTATACATATCATTCAAAATGGCAATTCTGTTTTTTATAGTGCTCATTCCTTTTGACTTCTGTTTTAGTTGATTTTTTGTCTTTAATACTTGCGATTTTTTGCGACCAATTCCATCATCAATAATTGAAATTGAAACAGTTTCGTTATCTTTTTTATTGATGGAGATTGCTAATTTTCCTTTTTCTTTTCTGTAACGCAATCCATGCCAAATGGCGTTTTCTATATAAGGTTGCAACAACATTGGCGGTATTGAAAATTGCTCTAAATCAATGTTTTCATCAACCTTAATTTGATAATCGAACTTGTCTTTAAATCGGTTATGTTCTAGTTTTACATACAATTCTAACAACTCGACTTCTTTGGTTAAGGGAATAAAATCTTCATCAGAATTTTCTAAAACAGCACGCATTAAAGCCGAAAATTCACTTAAATAACGATTTGCATTTCGTTCGTCATTTACAGCTATAAAACTATTTACGGAGTTTAAAGCATTAAATATAAAATGCGGATTCATTTGCGAACGCATCGATTTTAAAGCCAATAAATTATTCGCTAATTTTTGCTGTTTGTTGGTTCTAAACATGAAATACAACAGTAAAATCATCAATAAAAAACCACCACATAAAGCGTAAATTAATATTCGTTGTTTTTGGTTACTTTCTTCAGATAATTTTTGATCTACATACGCCAAACTAATTTTACTTTGTGTTAATTCTTTATCTTTCTCTAAGCTTGCAATTCGGTTTTGATTGTCAGCAATTTTCTTTGCAAAACGCTTTGCTTGTTGTATTTCTTGTTCTTTTCGAATGTATAAAGAATCGACTAAAGATACATATTCTTTGTAATTTTCTAAGGCTTTTTCGTTTTCACCAAGATTTGCAAATGCTTCCGAAATTTTTCGGGTTGCGTCCTTTTCAACAACAATATCTTTTTTTTCTTTAGCATCACTTTTACTCTTTTCTAAAAACGGAATTGCTTTTTTATAATCTTCCTTTTGTAAATACGCACGTCCTATTTTATAGTTTATTTTTTGTGATGTTATGGAATCTTCAATTTCAGTTCCTAATGCTAAATTTTTAGTTTTAGTTTTTTCTAAACTCTTTTTTCGGAGTTTAATTTCGTCGTCAAAACGTCTGTTATCGTTATAAAAATCGGCTACTTTTTCTTCTTCTTTTAAAGCTCTTTCAGGATTTTCTTTTGCAGCAAGATTCATAGAGTTTATAAATGAATATTCTGCTTTATTTGTTTTCCCTTCTGCTGCATACACCTCTCCTATTTTCGAACTTATATCCGTAATTTTAGATGTTATAGCATTATCTTGAGCAATTTGTAAAGCGAATTCATAATTTAGATTCGCCTCCAACCAACTTTTTGTTTTAAAATAAATATCGCCTAAACCTTCGTACACTTTAATTTCTTCGAAATTGCTTAGTTTTTCTTTTTTTAATTGTTGGTACGTTTTGGAACTTTCATCATAATTTTTATTGAGAAAATAAGCTTCTGCCAGAGAGATTTTTGTATTTATTTCTTCTTTAATTTGATAAGACAATTTATAGTTATAAATCGCCAAATCGTATTGTTTCCAATACAAATAAATATCTCCTAAAAGATTGTATCTAGTTGCGTTTCTTTTTTTAGTTTGATTATTTTCTAGCGCTTTTTCTATAAATGATAAACTTTTTTCAATGTCTTTTTTCTGATAAAATTTAGCAGAATCTATATGTTGTAAGTAAAAATCCGTTTGTTTTGATTTGCTTCTAGATTTTAAAATTGAGTTGCTTTTATCTACATAATCTTCCACTATAATTTTAATATCTTCACTAGATGTTAAACGATGATACACCGTTTCAAAATCTGGATGAGAAATCCTGATTTCATCGCCAACTTTGGCATTAATTATAAATCTCCCATTAACATCAGGAAATGTATAATACCTTCCATTAGCATCAATTTGAACATTTTTTACAATTTTATTATTGTTTTCATCAACAACAATAATTCGTACAGAAAACTCAATACCTCTTTGAAATATTATGTTCTCTTGAGCAAAAACAGCTGAAAAACTCCAACTTAAAAAAAGGATTGTTATATATATATTTTGTTTCAAATTATCTTTTATTTTCTTTTTTTCTGAATAAATTTCCTATCCACCTAAATACATTTGGTCTTTTGTGAACAGATACATAACCAACAATAACAACCTCTTTTAAAACTGCTGGATCTTCCACCATTTCTACAACCAAAGGTTCTTTTATTTTTAAAACATCAATTTCTTGAGTTATATAACCAAGATAAGAAAAAACTAATATAACCGACTTTTGCTTTGTATTCGGTATTTTTATGGGGAAATTTCCATCAAAATCTGTTTCTGTGCCAATATTTGTGTTTTTTAGCACAATTGAAACTCCTGGTAAATTATCGTAATTATCTTTTACAGTTCCTTTAAAGTTGATGAAATTTTCTCCACTATCTTTTTTGATGATAAATTTTCCTTTAATATGATTTCTTACCTCTATGGAATCTTTTTTAGCTTGCGACAAAATAGGTTCTGAAACCGAAATTGCAGCAACTAAAGCCACACTTGCAGCTATTTTTGTACAGTTACTATTCGAATTTGTTTCAATTTCTTTATGCATTTGACTTGTTTTAAAACGACCACAAACATCTCCTTTTCCAAGTATTTTTTTTGAAATATCAAAAGTTGATACGTTTGTAAAATCAATTACTTCTTTGTTACAACTTTTACAAAATTTCCCTTTTTCAGTTGGGGTCATTTTGCCCCAATTTTCATGACATGGTTTTGGGATGGTTAGTTGATATTTCATCTATAAGTATTTAAATTCTTTGTAAACATAAACAGAATTCATCAACCAAAAAAACAGTAAAAATCAATAATAGCTTGTAAAATATCTAAATTATTGCTGTTTACTAATTGTAATATATCGTTTACACACTCAAAAAGCCATTTCACTCATTGTTGTTTTTTTAAGTATTAAGTTGATGTTAATATTGTGCACGTTTAACATCAAAAACAAACATCATGAAAAATTTTAAATTTATTTTCTTTTTACTATTTACATCCGCAATTTTAGCACAATCAACAACTCAAAAACCCTTTATAGAAGTTACAGGAACTGCAGAAATTGAAATTGTGCCCGATGAAATTTATTTGGACATAAAAATAAAAGAACGTACAGAAAAAGGAAAAAAATTAACGCTTGATGTTTTAGAAAATCAGCTAAAAACAGTCTTAAAAAAGATTGGAATTCCAGAGAAAAATCTTTCTATTTCTGATGTAAATGCTGTTTTAGCAAAAACAGGTTGGTGGTCTGAAGAAATATTTTCAGTGGCAAATTACAGCTTAAAGGTAAATGGAGCAGACAACCTAAAACAGCTTTTCGAAAACTTTAAAAAGTTAGAAATTTCAGACGTTAATATTGCAAAAGCTACACATTCTGATCTTATCAATATTAAAAAGAAAAACAGAATTAAAGCCATTAAACTTGCCAAAGAAAAAGCAGATTATTTGCTTACTGCAATTGGCGAACAAACAGGAAAACCAATAATAATCAATGAATTAGCAAACAACAATCAAACTTTTGTGAGTGCCAATTATTTGAATAATAATGCTAATTATTCTATGATGAAAGTAAGAGGAAATGGCTTTAAAGATGAAACTGTAGAATTTAAAACGATAAAAATAACATCGTCTATCTATGTGAAATTTGAGATAAAATAAATGGTAATAAATCATTTATAGATTAGCATCAAAAGTACTTCTGACACAACTTACTAATTGAGCAATAATTTTTGCCCAATAGAAATGGTGTTATCTTTTAAGTTGTTCAGTTCTTTTAAAACAGCTACAGAAACACCAAATTTTCTACTGATAGAATATAACGTATCTCCTTTTTCTACCTCGTAAATGTTGTTTTCAGTTTTTTGAATAACAGTTGGTTTTTCGAAAGATTTACCATCATTTAATTCTAGAATTTCCTTAGAATATACTCCTTTTTTTACTTTATCAAACTCATGTAAATTATAATCTCTTATAATTTTTATCAATTTAGAAGGATATTTTGGATCGGTTGCATATCCTGCTTTTCGCAAACCATTTGCCCATCTTTTATAATCTGTCATTTTGTAATCAAACAAAAAAGCATACCGTTTTCTTTGCGTTAAAAATAAGGAATGATCATTATAAGAAGTTTCTGGATATACATATTTTCGAAAACATTCCCCTTTTTCATCATCATCATGATACACGCGTTCACCCGTCCATTGTGTGTGGCATTTTATCCCAAAATGATTGTTAGATTTTAACGCTAATTCACTTCTACCTTTGCCAGATTCTAGAATTCCTTGTGCCAAAGTTATACTTGCAGGTATTTTATATTCGTGCATTTCTTTTACTGCAATTGGCGCATATTTTCGGATATAAGCTAAGGTATAATTATTTAAATTAGGGTTCTTTTTAACCAATTTATAAGTAATTTCTTTTTCGTTTACGGAAGGTAAATCCACTGGTTCTGGCTCCACAATTACAACACCAGGATTTTTTTTATTTACAACCGTTTTTTTAGCTCCACAGCTAGCTAAAAATAACATTGAACATAAAAAAAGAATACCTTTTAACTTCATTATACGTGAATTAATTCTTCGTTATTCGCCATTAATTTTCTGTTGATTCCCTCAATTCCTTGCAAACCTCCTGTATGAATTATGAGAATTTTTGAACCTTCAGCAAAAAAATCTTTTTTAATTAAATCGAGTACACCAAAAACCATTTTACCAGTATAAATGGGATCTAATAAAACATCGGTTTGTTCTTTAAAATCGTTTATAAAACGAATTAATTCTTGATTATATTTTGCATAACCACCAAAATGATATCTTTTCTGCAAACTCCAATTTTTTCTGTTAACTGTATATTTTTTAATTTCTTCGGATAAAAAATTTCCTTTTAAAGCAGGAAAACCGATTACTTTTTGTTTTTTACCTATTGAATTTATCAAACCAGAAACAGTGCCTCCAGTTCCTAAACAAGAGCAAATAAAATTAAACTCTTTATCTTCTTTTGATAAAATTTCTTCACAACCTTTTACCGCTAAAATATTAGTTCCTCCTTCAGGGATTAAATAAAAATCGCCCCATTTATTTTTTAATTTTTCAATAAAACCGAACGAAGTTTTTTGTCTGTATTCTTCTCTTGATACAAATTGCAACTTCATGCCATTATGATGTGCTTCTCTTAGTGTAGAATTTTCTTCTAATGTTTTTTCGAGGTTTTTTCCTAATTCTTCTCCTCTAATAATTCCGAAAGTTTTAAAACCTGAAATATTACCAGCAACTGCAGTTGCTACAATGTGGTTAGAATAAGCGCCTCCAAAAGTTAAAATAGCTTTCTTTTTTAGTTTTTTAGCTTCTTTAAGATTATATTTTAATTTTCTGAATTTATTTCCTGAAACAAAAGGATGAATTAGATCTTCTCTTTTAATGAAAAGTTCAATCTTTTTCTCCTCTAAAATAGAAAGCTGTATTTGCTGATTTTCGCTCGTTATTGACTCGTTAAAAAGGGTGTTATCTATCTTTACCAAAAAAATTATTTTAACTGCAAAAATATAGAAAGTTTCTGGGGTAATCAATATTTATATATTTTAGAGTTAGAAAATAAGTGGTATTTGATTTTTAAAAAATAAAACACGAACTTCGCTAACAATCAATAAATTATAATTTCTATGGCTGTAACCGAACTTATAAGTAAAGTTTTTTTACCAATTTCTTTAGCAATTATTATGTTGGGAATGGGCATGACTTTAATTCCAGAGGATTTTAAACGGATTTTTAAATTCCCAAAAGCCATTTTTATAGGATTGACAAATCAATTAATGCTGTTACCAATTGTTGGTTTTTCTTTAGCAATTATTTTTAATTTAGATACAACTATGGCAGTTGGTTTGATGATTTTAGCTTCTTGTCCTGGAGGCCCAACAAGCAATTTAATAACACAAGTTTGTAAAGGAAACATTGCTTTATCTGTTACTTTAACTGCCTTTGCAAGTTTTATAAGTATTTTATTGATTCCTTTTATATTGAGTTACTCATTAACTTATTTTGGTACAAATACAGCTGTACAAATACAATTACCAATTGTAGACACTATTTTGCAAATTATGGTAATTACTGTAATTCCAATTTCTATTGGAATGCTCATTCGTAATTACAAAACCAATTTTGCAAAAAGAATGGAAAAACCAATGAGAACAGCATCTACTGTGATTTTTATTTTAGTTTTTATAGCAGTCTTAGTTGCTAATAAAAGTATGTTGATTGATGGCATGAAAAAAGCAGGTTTGGTTACCTTATTGCTAAATGTAATTACAATGGCATTAGGGTATTTTACTGCCAAACTTTTTAAGATCGATTTAAAAAGCAGCATTTCTATAATGATTGAAAGTGGCATTCAAAATGGAACGTTAGCTTTTGTAATTGCAGCATCTATTTTAAATAATGTAGAAATGGGCATACCCATTGGTGTATATGCTATTTGGATGTTTATTACTGGCGGATTTTTGATGTGGTATTTTGGGAGGAAGAAAATAGAGAAACTTAAGCACTCAGATTAAAATAGGTTAACTTTACAGAAAAGTAGTATTTAAAAATTACAATATCAAGTTTAATTTACGGGATATGTGTGATAAAAGTTACTATATAACGAGTTGTGTACAATATGGAAAAACTAAGAGATACAAGAGAATTAAGCAAACTAGGACTTGAAATTTATTTAGAAGAATATGAATTTCTAGACTTAGAAAAGTTGTTAAAACCAGCTATTGAAGAACTATATTTAGAAGCAGGAAAAATACAAGATAGTTTTGAAAAAGCATATAATAAAGACCATAAAAAAGATTATTCTGAATTATCATTAATAACAAGTGAATTGTTTTCAATAGAAGATAAAATTTTATCTATTTATGAAATGGTAATTGTTAATGACTATAAAGAATTTGAATTAGTATTGAAAAGACTTCTAAAAGCATCTTTAGATTTTGAAGAAAAAAATTTTCGTTCTTTTGACAATTTGAAACCTTTATTAAAAAGTAAAGGAATAGTTGTTAGTGAAATAAAAAACTACAATGAAGTGAATGAACTGAGAAAAGTAAATAACTATATAAAACATTCAACAGAATCCAAAATACCAAATGAATTGAAACAAATTATTGAATTTAGAGGAATTGAAGAAATAGCATTTCAAAATCTTAAAGAATTTCACAATAGAATAAAAAAATTACGACACGAGTTCATATTAGACCTAAAAAATAAAATTTATTCTCATTTATATGAATATAATGAGGAAAGAATAAATAGTATTGCTATAAAAATGCTAAAGAGAATGGATGAAAAACATATAGAAATATTGGTGAATAAATTATCTGAACTTAATTAATATACTGTACACAACTCCGTACAAAATTAATTTCTTGCTTATAGCTTACTTTCAAAAATCCTCTCGGATTTTCTTTGTCAGTAATTATTTATTAACTTTAGTGCTTAACCAACGCAACTAAATCTTGTACAAACACGTTGGCAGTAATTAAAAACAAACTATGACCTTAGGAAAAAGTATCAGAATCTATTTAAAAGAAGGTAGCGTTACTGGAATCAAATTTGCAGAATTAGTAAATCAAACTATTCAAGCTCTTTCTTGTCCTAGAACAAAAATATCAGATCTGAATAAACACTTTCCTAAGGAAATAAATACTCAAGGAGTCTATTTTTTAATTGGTCAAGAAAATATGGCTAATAAACAAGTTGTTTATGTTGGAGAGGCTGAAAATGTATGGGATAGAATTAAAAATCATGATTCAAAAAAAGACTTTTGGAATGAGGTTATTCTATTTACTAGTAAAGACGACAACTTAACTAAATCTCACATCAAATATTTAGAAAGTAGAATAGTAGAACTTGCAATAGAAGCAAATCGATATGGAATAAATAATGGAAACACTCCGAATATGAGTTCTTTACCTCTACCAGATAAAGATGCAATGGAAGAATTTCTCTCAAATATTAGGATTTTAACTGGTACATTGGGTCATAAGTTTTTAGAAAACCCCATATCAGTTAAAAATATTCCAGAATTAGATTTAACCTTTACAGCAGAAACTAAAAGTAATTCTATTGTTGAGCTAAATGGTGAACTTGAACTACACTTGAACATAAAGGGAATTAAAGCAACTGCTATTCAAACTAATGAAGGGCTTGTTGTTTTAGAAGGTTCTAATGTATCAACTAAACCTAATAAAAATTATAGTTATGGTAATTTAAGAGAAGAATTAATCAAAGAAAATACAATCCAACTAACTGAAAAGAATGATTTAATTTTCAAACGAAACTATCTTTTCTCTAGCCCTTCAGCTGCAGCAGCCGTAATTATTGGTTATAACATTAATGGTAGAAATGCCTGGAAAAATCAAAATGGTAAATCAATTAAAGAAATTGAGGAAAGTGAATTAGAATAACTGCTACCAACACCCTTATATAAGTAGTAAAACTAGTATTTAATTAGGTTTTTTTTTTAAGAAAACTGCCCAACTTTACCTTCTACTTTTTCCCATTCTTCCATTAACGAATCTACTTTTGCTTTTTTGGCTTTGTATTTTTGAAAGAAATTAGGTCTTGCAGAAACTTCATCGTAGTTTTTTGCTAATTCTAAATCTAGTTTTTCGATTTCTTTTTCTAAATCTGCAATTTCAGTTTCTATATTAGAAAGCTTGTTGTTTAATTTTTTAAGCTCTTTTTCTTGATCTCTAGATAATTGATTTGCTTCACTTTTAGACGTATCTTTTTCTACTTTTACAACCGTTCTTTTTTCAGCTTCACGTAAATTTTCCATTTTGTGTTCTTCCAAGAAATAATCGATGTCACCTAAATATTCTTTGATTACTTTGTCTTTAAAACCATATACAGAAGACGTTAACCCTTGTAAAAATTCTCTATCGTGAGAAACTACAATTAATGTTCCATTAAAATTACTCAACGCTTCTTTTAACACCGTTTTTGAGGCAATATCTAAATGGTTTGTTGGCTCATCCATAATTAAAACATTGAATGGCTGTAACAACAATTTACACAAAGCTAGTCTGTTTCTTTCGCCTCCAGAAAGTACTTTGGCTTTTTTATCAACTGCATCTCCACCAAAAAGGAAAGACCCCAACATATCTCTAACACGCATTCTGTTGCCATCTGTTGCAGCATCTTCCATAATTTCTAACACCGTTTTTTCTGGTGGTAAATATTCGGATTGATTCTGTGCAAAATAACCAACTTGTACATTATGACCAAGTTTTAAAAAACCTTTAAAAGGAATTTCACCAACCATCATTTTTGCCAACGTAGATTTTCCTTGTCCATTTTGACCAACAAAAGCAATTTTACTATTTCTTTCTATCAATAAATCTACCCCTTCTAAAACGTGTTTGTCACCATAACTTTTAGAAAGATTTTCTGCTTCCACAATAATTTTTCCAGGCTCTTTAGAAATTGCAAAACGCACGTTCATAGCTTGGTTATCATCCTGATCTACTTCAATTAACTCAACTTTATCAAGTTGTTTCATTAAAGATTGTGCCATTGATGCTTTACTTGCTTTGGCTTTAAACTTGTTAATTAAGTCTTGCTTTTGCTTTATTTCTTTCTCTTGATTTTTCTGTGCTTGTAATTGCTTTTCTTTGATTTCTCCTCTTAACAATAAGAATTGTGAATATGGTTTTTTATAGTCGTAAATCTGCCCTAAAGAAATTTCAATAGTTCTGTTGGTTACATTATCTAAAAACATTTTATCGTGAGAAACCAACACAATTGCTCCAGAATAATTCTTTAAAAAGTTCTCTAACCAAATAATAGATTCAATATCCAAGTGGTTTGTTGGCTCATCTAATAATAAAATATCGTTGTTCTGTAACAATAGTTTTGCCAATTCTATACGCATTCTCCATCCACCAGAAAACGTATCTGTCAGCTTATCAAAATCTTCTCTCTGAAAACCTAAACCTTGTAAAATCTTTTCGGTATCTCCTTGATAATTATAACCTCCTAAAAGCTCATAACGTTCTTGCTTGTCCGTTAAATCTTGAATTAATTCTGTATAAGAATCGCTTTCGTAATCGGTTCTTGTAGTTAATTGTGTATTGATTTCTTCTAGTTGAAGTTCAAGTTCTTTAATTTCTTCAAAAGCTTGGTACGCTTCTTCCAAAATAGTTCTTCCTTCTACAAAATCTATATCTTGTCGTAAAAAACCCATTCGCACATCTTTATCAAAAGCCATAGTGCCTCCACTAGTTTCAATATCTTTCGATAAGACTTTTAAAAGCGTCGATTTTCCTGCGCCATTTTTTCCAATCAATCCTATCCTATCGCCTTTATTTAATTTAAAAGTGATGCCGGAAAACAAGTCAGTTCCCATAAAGGAAACTGTTAAATTATGCACGTTTAACATGAAATGTAATAATTGTTACTTAATAAAAGTAGTAAAAAATTTACCTTTGCAAAAGTAGATAAATTTTAAGGTTATGATGTTTAAAAAGGGAACAAAATTATACAGTATTGTAAAAGGAAAATGTCCTAAATGTCATGAAGGTAAATTCTTTAAATATGGTTTTACTTTTAACCCTTCAAAAGTTACAACCATTCATACACATTGCTCTGAATGTAACTTAAAATACATGCTAGAACCTTCCTTTTTTTATGGAGCTATGTATATAAATTACGGAATTACAGTTGCTATTTCTATTGCTGTATTTATCATTACAAAATTATTTATCGGGCTAAATTTATTGGAGTCTTTTTTAAGTGTTTTTGGAGCTCTGCTTGTTTTAGCGCCTTTAAATTTAAGAATGGCAAGAATTATTTGGATAAATATGTTTGTTGCGTATGATGAAAATGCAGTTAAGAAAAACGCTTAATATCTGCATCCAAATCCAGAGCTTGATCATATTCTAAATGATTGTATAGCTGCTTGGCTAACGTTGGTGCAATCATCACTCCACGAGTTCCTAAACCATTTAAAACTGCTAAGTTTTTGTGTTTATCATGCACACCAACTAAAGGTCTTCTATCTTTTACTGCTGGTCTTATTCCTGCTGTTTGGTTGATAATTGTATAAGGAACATTAATTACTTTTTGGAGTTTTTCCACCAGTTCTTGTTTTCCTTCTTTTGATGGAATTGAGGTTTTATCTTTATGATTAAAAGTTGCGCCTACTTTGTAATTTCCATTTCCTAAAGGCATCACAAAAACGGTTGATTTTACTAAAAAATCAATTTTTAAATCGGGTGCATTTATAATGATGGATTCTCCTTTTACTTCATCTAAGGGTAAATGTTTAAAAAACGGATTTTCTTTTACCCCAAAACCTTCTGCAAACACAATTTTACCAACTTCTAAACTTTGATATTGAATTATATCTTCTTTGAAAGTAATTTCATCATGATTAAATTTCTCAAAACGAATCCAATTATTATCTTTTAAATACTTTCTGTAAGTTTTTATTAACAACTCTGTATCAATTCTACCTCCTTCTTTTACATTTCCATAATGATATTCTTCAAGAATTCCATGGTATTTTTGTTTGTCTAAAGTTTCGTCTAAAAAAGGCGCAACTTTGGGTTTGTCAAAAGCTGCAAACCAGTTATTTTGGTCTTCTATGGATTTAAATACTTTTTTGATAACAAACTTTTCATCAAATTTTTGGTTGAGTTTTTTTTCTAACTTTTCGTAGAATGGTAAAGCTACTTCTAATTGTTCTTTGGCATTCCAAACTGGTGTAAATCTTTTTAAAATTACAGGATTGTAAACACCACCAGCCACTAAAGAGGATGTTTGGGAATGATTTTCAAAAACAAGAAATGTTTTTTTTGCTTCTAATAATTCTTCTGCAAATGCCAAGCCTGCCAATCCTAAACCAACAATTATGTAATCAATTTTCATGTTGCAAAAATAATTAAGTTTTGGTGAAAGTTGGTGGTTTTATGAGAAATTGCGCGTTCTTAAAAAAACATAAAATTTAAAGCTTCACATAATTACATCTACTTTTGTCAATTCGAAATGAGCTTTTTTTAAGCGATTGAGAAATCCCATAAAGTTGAGTTCCTTCGACTTTCACTGTTATGGGATTTCTCCTACAGTCGAAATGACATAGTTTTTATTATCCTATTGTGATGATAAAAAACAATAACAAAAAGAAAATTAAAATAATTTATAACACCTAATTTTATCTTTTAAACTAAAGAGAGAAATCCCATAAAGTTGAGTTCCTTTCGTGTTTACTGTTATGGGATTTCTCCTAAAGTCGAAATGACATAGTTTTTATTATTTTATTGTGATGAAAAAAAACAATCACAAAGAGAAAAATTGAAATGACAAACTAAATAGAAAAACATTTGCACAATTAAATTTATTGAAAGTTCGCAAACAATTCTAGCCCTGATTGAAATGGCATCCTTTTTAATTGCTAATTTTATAAAGCAATTGATTTTGATTGAAAGATTGCTTCAGTTTACGAAAAAGTAAATTTCCTAAAGACGCAATTAAAAAGATATAATGGAAAGCAGGAAATAGCTTCAAATAAAAAAAAGCTTAAATATTATTAACATTCTCAAAAAAAATAGTCCGTAAAAAAAATCCTACAAGGTTTTGGAAACCTTGCAGGATAAATTATTATTTATATAAATTTAATAGTAGAATTCCGTTTTTAAACGGAATTAGCTCAACTTACTAATTTAAATTCATCACTTTGTGATTCTTTAAATTAGAGTTTCACTAATAATTCCACATATCGATTTCTCTGTTTCTAATGTCTTCTTTAATTTTATCTGCTTCTAAAAGTTGGAATAAAGAATTACCTCGAACATAATCTTCGATAGCTCTGTTTCCATAAATGTTTTCTTCTCTTACAATTACTGAACTAAATCTTCTTGCATTTAACAAGTGGTCATAAGAAATTGGATGAGAAGCATTCATGGCATTAAACACTTTAGATTCGTGCAAAGTTGCTCTTGCAGATGGAAAAAACACCCAAAAAAGTTCGTATAAACTTGCATCTTCTACTCCTTCTACTCCTAATGTTTGCACGTCTTTACCCATTGGTGCTAAAGCTAATAATCTGTATTTTAATTCGCCTTGACGTTTATCAAAATACCACATTCCTTTTAACATATAACCACCAATATCTTCTGCTTGTAATCTATACGTATCACTATAACCATTTTCTGTACGAACATTTTCCAAACGAGACTCAATTTCATCTTTTGTTATTTTAGTTGTAAAAAAAGAATCTGAATACGCGTCTTCAATACTACCTTGTCTTATTCCTTTTACCAACGTATCAAATAAAGATCTTCTGTCAGCAGAAATATTTGTTGTGTCTATTGGAAAATAATAAGGTAAATTTATTTTCTGATTTAAATCTACAAATTCCCACACAACTTTAGACCACATTACGTCTCTATCATCTACATAACCATAAGGTATTGGGCCATCATTATCAGCAAGCATTTGTTGCTCGTTTTCCTTGCCAATATCTTCAGCAGATTTTGCATTTAGTATGTTGGCTTGCGCATTTACTAAACCTGAAGTTAAAAGGGCGAAAAATACTAAAAAACAATTTTTATACATACTTTATTTTTTAATTCTAATTAGTTAACTCTATAGTAACTGGCAATACTTTTTTAAGAGGCACTCCATTTGCTGTTGCTTGGATATCGTAAATATTAATTTGATCTCCTCTACCAGCTTTACTTAAAGCTTTTTTAGCTGCAGCGTTTAAAGTTGTACCATTTACAATAATAGTTAATTCTCCTGGAACTTTAATTTTAAAACTTTGAACTCTTATTGTCAAATCGAACTCAAAATCTGGTAAACCTGCTGATATTGGGGAATTTGCTAAACCAGAAGTTGGCATTCTTACCACTCCATATTGCTCACGAACTGAACCCATTGCAGCAGGAATATCTTTAATTCTAAAAGTTGCTTTAGAATTTACAGTTTTACCACTGCTTAATTTTGCACTTACGTTTATCGTTGCAATATTTCCTGATCCTGGTCTTAAACTATATTTACCATTACTTCCTGATAAACTTCCTCCAGCAGCTGAAACACTTAAATTATTATCACCAACTCCAGGTAAGGATACAGAAATAGGATTGTCTAAACCTCTGTACACCACATTCATTTTATCTGCAGAAACTACAGCTGAACTTGGCTCTGCAATAACAGAATATTTACTTTCGAAAGCTACAGGAACTTGTTCTCCATTTTCTGTAAAAAATATCGTTCCTTTAATTTCTTTTTGGCCAACATTTCCTGCAGGCATATCAATAATTACTTGCCCATTTTTTACAGCTTTTGTTGCATCTGCTCCGTTTAAAGTAACTTTATCTGGCACTAAAGATGCGTCATAACGTCCTAAAACAACTTCTCCTGTTACACGTTCTCCAGCAAAATAAGCACTCTTATCTAAACGTACAATTCCTGTATAATTGTTTAAAGATAAAGCTTCTTCCATTTGCCCTCCTAATAATGCACTTACAATATCTGATTCTGTATTTTTAATATCAGCTTGCATTTGTGTAAGATTTGTTAAAGAAGCTACTAAAGGAAACCCTTCATAACGTGCTTTTAACCATTCTACTTCTATACCTGTTTTACTGTTTACAACTGGGTCTGTAGAAAATCTGTTTTTAATGGTTGATGTAAATTTACTGTCCTCACCAACCACATCAATTAAATTAGATCTATACCCATTAATCTTGTTCAAAAATTCTTGTCCTTCTTCAGTGTATTTATCACCTGCAAAAAAGTAAGAGTTTAAAAACTCGGTTTTATCCATAGATTCATAAGCTGTTTTGTCTTCTAAATCTGCAGTCATCTTAGTTTTTAAATCTGCTAAATACGCATAAAAATCTGCTGAATATTCTTTTATTTTTTTTGCTTGCTTATTTAATTCGCCAAATTTTGCAGCTTGTTCAGATGCTTTTACTGCTAAATTCGCATACGCTGCATTATTTTCTTCTGTTGTAGAGATATTATTCGCCTCTAATTTTTCGTTCATAAAACCAAAAGCTGATAACACTTCTTTATCCATTTGCATTGCTAACATTGCAATGAAAACAAGATACATTAAGTTAATCATCTTCTGTCTTGCTGAAACTTTTCCTCCTGCCATATTTTCTAATTAGTTTATTAATTTTTTATTTTATAATTCAACTAATTATTATTTGCTAGACATTGCAGAAAGCATATTTCCATACACTCCATTTAAAGAAGATAGGTTTTTTGCTAAAGAATCCATTTGGTCTTTTAATCTTTCTGTATTTTCTACAACAGCTGAATTTAAAGCTGCTTGTTTTGTTGTGTTTTCTACTTGAACTTTGTACAAGCTATTTAAAGATTCCATTTGCACTGCAGCCATAGATACTTGTTCATTGTATTTATTGGTTGATGATATAGATTCTGAAGCTGCTGACAAACCTTCTGCTGCTCCTTGAAAATTCTTCATACTTGTACCTAAACTTGTCATTAAGTTTGAATCGATCTTTGCTTCTTGTAGTAGAGTATCTAATTTTTGAGATAACATGCCTTCTGCTCCAACTTTTTCTTTCTGCTCAACAACAATACCTTCTTCACCCAATTCTGGATACACTTTAGACCAATCTAAATCGTCTTCTACTGATTCAAATGCTGATAAAAAGAAAATAATAGCTTCTGCAATTAAACCAACTGCTAATACTGTAGACCCATTTAAAGGACCAAAACTAATATGATTTAATTTGAATAATGCTCCTAAAATTACAATAGAAGCTCCAATGTTATAAGCGATGTTAAATAATTTCTTTTTAGTTTTTGACTGTGCCATTTTATTATAAAATTTATTTTTTGTTATTTATTTATTTGCTGTACCTATATAATTCTGAACGGTTCTAAAACCAATATAACTTCTTGCAGTATCTGCATATTCGTAATCTCTGGAAGCTACTTCCAAATAATAAGAAACATCTTTCCAAGAACCTCCTCTAACTATTTTTCTTTTGTTTTTTCTATCCTCTACATTTGGATTCATTGTAGAAGCCATGTAGTAAGATGATAAGTTATAGGCTGTGTTTGTCCATTCTGCAACATTACCTGCCATATTATACAAACCATAATCGTTTGCATTAAAAGATTTTGCTTCCATTGTATATAAAGCACCATCTACAGAATAATTACCTCTAACAGGTTTAAAGTTTGCCAAGAAACAACCACGATCGCTTGTTGTACCTCCTGAACCCCAAGGATATGTAGCAAATTCTAAACCACCTCTTGCTGCATATTCCCACTCAGCTTCAGTTGGCAATCTAAAATCTGGCACTTGTACAGAGCCTTTTTTTCCTCTTAAATAATCGTTTTTCTTTTTTGTTCTCCAATTACAAAAAGCAGTTGCTTGTCCCCAAGTAACACCAACAACAGGATAATCTCCATAAGATTGATGATAAAAATAATCTTGGTGCATTGGGTCGTTGTAAGAATAATTAAAATCTTTAACCCAAACTGTGGTATCTGGATAAATATTTAAAACTTCTGATTGTACAAAATCTTTTCGACTACCACCTTTTCTGGCAGCATTGTCTCTATCAAACCAAGAATATTTATAGTTTAAAGATTTTGTATTAAAAGTTCTAATTCCATCTACAGCTTCTTCTCTACTGATAAAAAGAGAATCCATAACTTCAACATAATCTACATCAGGAAATTCTTCTTTTTTCCAAACTAAATCTTCCTCCCAGTTTAAAGGTTTTATGGTATCAAATTGATAATAATTATCGTACATGTATTTTTGATACGCATTAGAATCTGTGGTATCCAATACTTTGTAAGCATAATTTTGTATCCCAGAAGTACGATTATTCCCTGTAGGATCGTCAGTAGCTCCTAAAGATGCAAACTCTGCTTGGTTTGCTAGTTTAGTTCTAACTATTGAATCTCTAACCCAAAAAACAAATTCTTTATATTCTTTATTTGTAATTTCGGTTTCATCCATGTAATAAGGTCTTACAGTAACTGTCTTTGTAGGAGCACTCATGGTTCCTAAAAGATCTTCGTCTTGTTTTCCCATTGTAAAAGAACCTCCTGGAATCAAAGCCATTCCATAAGGCTTTTCTGAAAACCATTTTTTCTTATTCTTTACGCCTACTAATTCTCCTCTATCATTAGAACCACAACTGTAAAAAACGGCTATTAAAAGTGCAAATATTGCTGCTTTCTTCATATTTTATTTTTGTCTTTGCTAAAAGTTCGTAAACCTATTATTTTTTTTGCTAAAATACAATGTTGAAACTACATTTTAACGTTATGTTTTTTAATATATTTTTAAATTACATCATTTTTTTCATTGCCTTATACCATCTTTCTGGTATAATTTGCTTAGTAGCTTCTGTGTAATCTTTATATGTACATGGTATTAACGCATGTCTTTTGTATTTATTATCTGATAAAATATTAATCTCAATCCACCATCTGCCAGTTTTATTGCTTTTATAAAAAACGATTGGATCATCATCTTCCATTAAAACCGTAAATTTTTGATAATTTTCTTTGCCAGAAAAAGGATAATCTTTTACTCTAAAGTTAACCCCTTCAATAAAATACCAAATCATTTGTGCAATTAAACTTGCTGTTTGATGATTGTTATCATATTTAGAATTATACTCGTAAATACCAAATGATGAAACTTTATCGCTAATTCCTGCATATCTTGAGATAGCACAAATTTCTTCGCCATAAAAACCATTTGGAGAGGCATTATTGTTGGCTGGAGCTTCACTTTGCCTAACTGCACCAATATCAATAGAAACAATATCTGCATTTCTAAAAGCAGGTTCTATATTCTCTAATTCTTTTGCCATTCCTAATCTACAGGTATCAAAAAATAAAGAATCAAAGAGTTGGATTTCGCCTTGAGAATTAAAATACGTTTGATACCCAACATTGCTGTAATTAAACAAATTATTGGGTTTTTGCATGATAATTTTACTCAAGTAAGATTGTGAAGTTAATTCATCCTCTAAACTTCCTAAATCAAAACGACTATCTACAGCAGTAATATTTATGGTTTGTTCTAAAGCATCATAAGCTCTGTAATTTACGTAGGTAATGTCTTGTCCACCCCCAATAATTACAGGAATAATGTTCTTTTTTAAGAGTGATGTAATAATATCTGCGACTGCAAAATAAGTATCTGAAACTTCCTGACCTTTTAAAACATTCCCTAAATCAGCAATTTCTGCGTCCCAATTTCCTGGAAATAATTCGTATAATTTTCTTCGGATGAAATGTAAGTTATCTCCACAACCAAAATTATTCTCGGAGTTCCTGTCTTCTTCTACACCAAAAATCGCAATTTTTATACCTTTTAATTCAGGGAAACCATCTTGTTCAGTATGTATTTTTATCCTATTCCCCAAACAATATGGAGAATGTAGTATTAAATGCGCTATCGCAGTTTCTTTAACAGGGGATAAAAAATCTTGATTCATCAATTTTTAATTGGGTACGCAATATACCAAATGATTATTTCTTTTTTGCAGTTTTTTTAGCTGGAGCTTTCTTTTTTGCAGCAGGTTTCTTTTTCACTGCTTTTTTCTTCGGTGTTTTTGCCTCAATCATTTTTACAGCTTCTTCTTTCGATAAGTTTTCTATATCTGTAGTTTTTGGCAACTCAATCTTAATTTTACCTTTTAAAACGTTGAATCTTCCCCATCTTGCTTTTTCTACTCGAATCCCAACATCTTCCCAATTATGAAGAACTTTATCAATTTCTTTCTGCTTTTTAACTTCAATTAATTCTACAATATCATCCTCAGAAAGATTATCAAAATCGTATTTTTTATTTACGTTGATAAACATGGAATTCCATTTTATAAAAGGCCCAAAACGCCCAACACCTTTTTGTACAGGTAAATCTTCATAATGATAAATAGGTGCATCTGCTTCTTGCTTGGCAACAATTAACTCTTCTGCTCTTGGTAAATCAACCTCCATTGGGTTTTCTCCTTTATCTAAAGAAACAAACATAGTTCCGAATTTAATGTAAGGTCCAAAACGTCCATTAGAAACAATTACTTCCTCACCTTCGTAACTTCCTAAAGTTTTAGGCAATAAGAACAACTCCAAGGCTTCTTCCATGGTAATTGTACCTAAATTCTGATCTTTATTTAAGCTTGCAAAGGTTTTTTCTTCATCTTCTGGAGCTCCAATTTGTGCAATTGGTCCGAATTTTCCAAGTCTTACTAAAACTGTTTTTCCAGATTCAGGATGCTTTCCTAAAATTCGTTCACCACTTTCTCTTTCTGCATTTTCCTTTACATCTTCTACATTATCATGAAATTTACCATAGAAACCTTTAATCATTTCTATCCAATTTTCTTGACCTTCAGAAATATCATCAAAAGAAGATTCTACTCTTGCAGTAAAACCAAAATCTAAAATATTAGAAAAATTGGCCACTAAAAAGTCGTTTACAATATTACCAATATCAGTTGGTACTAACTTGTTTTTATCTGAACCCGTTTTTTCGGTTAAAATTTCACTTTTTACAGCTCCATCTGATAAAATCATTTGTTCATATTCTCTTTCTACACCTTCATTTTGCCCTTTTTCTACATAACCTCTTCTTTGAACTGTAGAAATGGTTGGTGCATACGTAGATGGACGTCCAATACCTAATTCTTCCAATTGTTTTACTAAAGATGCTTCTGTAAATCTGTATGGTGGACTTGTAAACCTTTGAGTTGCATTGATAAAAGTATACGCTAAACTTTCACCAACTTGTAAATTTGGCAACATTCCTGCCTGCTCTTCCTCATCATCATCTTTGCCCTCTAAATATACTTTTAAGAAACCTTCAAACTTAATCATCTCACCATTTGCAGTAAAGATTTTTGAGTTTTCGGTATTTTCGATTTTCATATTGGTACGTTCCAATAAAGCATCGCTCATTTGCGAAGCCAAGGTTCTTTTCCAAATTAAATCATATAATCTATCTTGGTCATATTCAACATTTACAGAATGCATTTTCATGTTGGTTGGTCTAATGGCTTCGTGAGCTTCTTGCGCTCCTTTTGCTTTCGACTTAAAAACACGTTGTTTGCTATATTCTTTTCCATAAGAAGCCGTAATTTCTTCTTCAGCTTCATTTCTTGCATCCACAGATAAATTTACACTATCTGTTCTCATATAAGTAATTAAACCAGCTTCGTACAAACGTTGTGCAACTTGCATGGTTCTACCAACTGCAAAACCTAGTTTTCTTGAAGCTTCTTGTTGTAATGTTGATGTTGTAAAAGGTGCAGCTGGAGATTTTTTTGCTGGTTTCTTCGTTAAATCAGCAATTGAAAAATCTGCTTTTCCACAAGATTTTAAAAATGTTTCGGCCGCTTTTTTGGAATCGAAATTTTTTGGAATTGTTGCTTTAAAAGTTTTGCCTTCGTTGTTAGAAAATTCTGCAACAACCTTATAATGTGTTTCTGCCGTAAATTCTTGAATGCTTCTTTCTCTTTCTACAATTAAACGAACTGCTACAGATTGCACTCTACCTGCAGACAAACCTCCTTTAACTTTTCGCCATAAAACTGGCGATAATTCGTACCCAACAAGCCTATCTAACACTCTACGTGCTTGTTGCGCATTTACCATATTATAGTCTATATCTCTAGGGTTTTCGACTGCTTTTAATATCGCCTTTTTAGTAATTTCATGAAAAACAATACGTTTTGTGTTTTCATCTTTCAATTCTAATTGCTCCTTTAAATGCCAAGCAATTGCCTCTCCTTCTCTATCCTCATCACTTGCTAACCAAACAATGTCTGCTTTTTTTGCTAATGCTCTTAATTTTTTAACAACTGGTTTTTTATCATCTGAAACAATATATTTTGGGCTAAAATCACCATCAACATCAATTCCTAATTCTTTACTTGGTAAATCTGCAATATGCCCATAGCTAGATTCTACTTGAAAATCTTTTCCGAGAAATTTTTCTATGGTTTTTGCCTTTGCTGGCGACTCTACAATTACTAAATTCTTTGCCATATATCTTTCTTTTGTCTTAAAAAACACAAATCAAACTGCATTTTTTGGACTGCAAAAGTATGTAGTTTTTTTTTATAATTTTTTTTTAAAGTGATTTTTACGTTAAATTTATGAGAAAAACTATTCAACAGTAATCTTTTGCATGAGTTTTGTAGCCGAATTTCCACCAACAAAAAGTTGAAAATCTCCAGCTTCTACTTCCCATTTTCTATTCATTGTGTAAAACTGAAGTACCTCTTTATCAATAGTAAAAGAAACCGTTTTTGTTTCGCCAGCATTTAAAAATATTTTTTCAAAACCTTTTAATTCTTTTACTGGTCTTACAATAGTTGCTACTAAATCTCTAATATATAATTGTACAACTTCTTCTCCAGTAACATTTCCAGTATTTTTAACATCCACAGAAAGCGTTATTTTTTCTGTTGATGACATTGTTGCTTTATCAACCTTTACATCATCATAAGAAAACGTAGTATAACTTAAACCAAAACCAAAAGAAAACAATGGCCATTTTTCTACATCTGTATAGCCTGCATACGTTACATGTTTTGGGTGATAAGGTCTTCCAGTATTTTTTTGATTATAGTATAATGGCTCTTGCCCAACATTTCTTGGAAAAGAAACTGGCAGTTTTCCTGATGGATTGTAATCGCCAAATAAAACGTCTGCAATTCCATTTCCTGATTCTGAACCCAATTGCCAAGTCACTAAAATTGCTGGCAAAATTTCATTTGCACGTGTTAAATCCATTGGTCTCCCATTCGATAAAACCAACACAATATTTTTATTTACTTTATATACAGCTTCTAACAATTCATTTTGAAAACCAGCAAAACCAATATTAACTTGGCTTCTTCCTTCTCCTGTTTGAAAAGCATCTTCGCCAATTGCTAACAAAACAATTTCAGCTTTTTTTGCAGCTGCTACTGCTTTTGCAATTCCGTCTTTATTTTCGTTATTTATTTTTAAAGGATGTAAAAATTGTCTTTCTCCTGGTTCTACTGTCGGAATTAGTAAATCGATTCCTTTTTCGTAGTAAATTTTAGTGTTTTCATCAACTTTAGCTTTTACACCTTCTAATAACGAAACAGCTGAATTATACTCCCCTTTTCCTCTCCAATTCCCTAAAGGTTGGTTTTTATTATCGCCAAAAGGACCAATAATTGCTATACTTTTTACACTTTTAGAAACTGGCAAAATTGCATTATCGTTCTTTAATAAAACAATCGATTTTTTTGCTGCTTCTCTTGCAATTGCTAAATGTTCTGGAGTATAAATATCGTTTTTTTCCTTTTCTTCATCACAATATTTAAAAGGATCATCAAACAAACCTAATTGAAATTTAACACGTAAAATACGTTTTACAGCATCATTTAAATGGGCTAAAGAAATTTTATTTTCTTGTAATAAAGTCGCTAAAGAAGCTTCATAAGCATACGATTCCATATCCATATCACTCCCAGCATTTAAAGCAATTTCTGCAGCGTGTTTTTTATCTCTTGCAAACCCATGAGCTTTCATTTCTCCAATTGATCCCCAATCTGAAACTATAAAACCATTCCAATCCCAATCCCCTTTTAAAATATCTCTCTGCAACTCTCTATGTCCTGTTGCAGGAATTCCATCAATATCATTAAACGAATTCATAAACGTTGCAACACCCGCTTTTGCAGCTGCTTTAAAAGGTGGTAAAATCATGTTATGCAGTTCGAATTCACCAACTGTAATTGTGCTATATTCTCTACCAGCTTCTGCAAAACCATAACCAGCAAAATGTTTTGCACATGCAGCAATTGTATTATTATCAGCTAGATCATTTCCTTGAAAACCTTGAATTCGTGCTACACCAATTACCGAATTTAAATACGGATCTTCTCCTGCACCTTCCATAATTCTACCCCATCTTGCGTCTCTAGAAACATCAACCATGGGTGCAAACGTCCAGTTTAAACCAGAAGCAGCAGATTCTTTGGCAGCAATAGCCGCAGATTGCTTCATTAAATCCAAATCCCAACTTGCACTTTCTCCTAAAGGAATTGGAAATATTGTTTTTAAACCATGAATAACATCGTACGCAAAAATTAATGGAATTTTTAAACGAGAATTTTCCATAACCAATTCTTGCATTTCTCTAACTCTTGCTACAGAAACGACATTTAAAAGAGAACCTACTTGTCCGTTTTTAATTTTTTCGTGTTTATCTCTAGAACTTTTTGACGAGCCAGGTCCTGTTAAAGTTCCACCTACAGAATATTGAACAGTTTGCCCTATTTTTTCCTCTAAAGTCATTAAATTTAAAACAGAATCTACTTTGCGTTCAATATCTTTTTTAAGTGATGAATTTTCTTTTATAGTATCAATTTTATTGCAACTTAAAAAACCAAGAATTATGATAAAAACTACAAATGAAATTTTGTTTGATGTACGCATACTTTATTATTATTTTTGAAATTCTATAAATACAGGAAAATGATCTGAAGGATATTTTAAATCTTTAGAATCCGTTAAAACTCCGTATTTTTTTAGTTTGATGTTTGCTTGCTTTGATATAAAAATATAATCGATTCTATTTTTTATAGAATCTTGAAATTTAAAACCATTAAAAGTGCCTTCTGAACCAAAAGCATTCTCTTTTGCTAATTCTTTGGCATCGTTAAAATTGACTTTTAAATTTGATATGAGCTCACTTTCAGGAGTTACATTAAAATCGCCCATAATTAGTACAGGATACTTTTCTGTGTTTACTTTTTCGATTTCTGCTTCAATTAATTTCATTCCATTTAATTGTGCTTCGTTTCCTTTATGATCTAAATGTGTATTAAAAACCCATATTTTTTCATCAGAATTTAAAACGCTCATTAATCCATACGTACAAATTCTAGGGTAGGCAGCATCCCAACCTTTCGATATTTTTTCTGGAGTTTCAGACAACCAAAAAGTACGTTCGTTAGTGAAGGCTACTTTTGTTGAATCATAAAAAATAGCAGAATATTCACCGATATTTTTACCATCTCTTCCTTGCCCAATAAAACTATAATTATCTAAATTTTTATCGATATCCAACATTTGATTTGGTCTTGCTTCTTGCACACCAAAAACTGTAGGATTGTAAAATTTTATTTGAGAAATTAAAAAATCTTTTCTTTTTGACCACGCATTTTCTCCATCGCTTGCAACATCTAAGCGTATATTATACGTCATTACTTTTAAACTTTCGGTTTCTTTTGATGCGCAACTTGCAAGAATCATCAAAAAAAGAATTTTAAAATACTTCATTTTTATTTTTTTTACTTTTGATAAATACGCACATAATCTACAACCATTTGTTGAGGAAAAACGGAATCGTCAATTCCTTTTTGACCTCCTAACATCCCACCAACTGCCACATTTAAAATCAAATAAAATGGTTGATCAAAAGGCCATTCTGCAGTAGTTTTATGTTCGTTTTTAAACGTATTATAAACAATATCGTTTAAAATAAAGTCCATTTTTTCTGGAGTCCACTCCAAAGCAAAAACTTGAAAATCATCATAAGGTTTATCGATAAAAATGCTTCTACCTAGTTCTGTTTTTTTATTATGATTGTATGCTTTTGTGTGCACAGTTCCAAAGATAGTATCATTATTAAAACCAACATGTTCCATAATATCAATTTCACCAGCTTCTGGCCAGCCAACCTCGGTTTTATTTTCTCCTAACATCCAAATTGCAGGCCACAAACCTACACCTTCTGGTAGTTTTGCTTTTATTTCAAAGCGTCCATATTTCCAAGAAGCTAAACCTTTTGTGGTTAATCTTGCAGCTGTGTATTTTCCTGTTTTACGCTCAGCAGCATACTTTTTCCAACTTTTCTTTAAAAATTCTGGATTTCCATAATCTTTATTTGTTATGGTTTCCTTATGAGTTTCTATAATTAGATTTCCATTTTCTACGCGTGCATTTTTTAAACTATCTGTATAATATTGCTCTTCTTTATTAGCAATAAAACCATAATCATAACCCCATTTTGTAGAATCTGGCTTGCCTTTATAGTTAAATTCATCACTCCAAACTAAAGAATATCCTTGTTTAATTGGCGATTCTTTTATCCTTTTAAAAACTAATTCTGGTTCGTTTGTAGTGATATAATTAAATTCATTTGCTAACAACCAGTCTATATCTTCTGCAGAATTTGCTGTCCAAGCATTTAAAGTGATTCCTAAATCTTTTGCTTCTTGAATATGTTGCGATTTATTTTTCAACTTATAAATAATATAATCTATGCCTGTAATTCCTAAATCTTTTAAAAATTCAGGAGATTTAGATCCATCCAAATACTGTGTTTTTGCACCTGGTTTTTTCTCTACAATCCTTTTTAAAATATCTAAACTAAAACTTATATAAGAATGGATGTAATTATCTGCTTTTAATTCATCAACTAACCCTAAAACTTTGTCTGTAATAAAAATATTTTTTTCTTTAGTTGCTCTTGGTTTAATTTCTAAAACTAAACCTGTTGCAGTATTATTTTGCATTCCTGCTAATAAATATTCTTTTAATGTAGGGAGTTTTTCTCCATTAAAAAGTGTTTTTTTTGCTAATTCGTTGTAATTGGTTTCTTCGATTATTAAATTATTATACTCTTTATCATGCGTTACAATTAAAATATTGTCTTTGGTGATTCTAATATCAAATTCGGAACCTGTGCAATTTAAATTAATTGCTTCTTTTAAAGATGCAATAGAGTTTTGAGGAAGGTTTTTAGCTTTCCAAGCACCTCTGTGAGCAACTACAGGATTTTTTGCAAAATCTATTTTTTTATCTGACGAAAAGTTATCGCAAGAAAAAAATAAAAGTGTTATTGTAAGAATTGATAAAAAACGCATTTATAAAAGTTTAAAAGAAAAAAATCTAAATAAGAAAAGTACCGAAAAAATAATAGGGGGGTTTATTTTCGATACTAATCTTAAATTAATGTACTATTTTATAAATTTTAGTATCCTGTATTTTGCGGATAATTAGGACCTAAAAGATCTAAATCTTCTTGAAAGATTGGCCAGTTTATAAAGTGATCTTCCCAGTTTGTTCTTGGGTCTTTTGCACCTAAATTTGCAGGAAATAAATCTCCATCACCAGCATAGTTTCTAATTTGACGATTAATAACCTCTTGCCCCATTCTTTTTAATGTAAACCAACGCTGACCTTCAAAAGATAATTCTCTAGCTCTTTCATCTAAAATTATTTGCTCGGAAATAGTGGTTACTGGAGCTGCTTTTGCTCTTGTTCTTACTGCGTTAATATAGGGTAAAGGATCTCCAGAAGAACGCATAATTGCTTCTGCAGCAATTAAATAAGTTTCTGCTAATCGATACACTAAAGCACTTGTTCTGTTTCTATAAGAAGTTTCATCATCATCTTCTTCATTAAATTTAATACAGGATGGGTGCAATCTTTGGTAATATCTTTGGTATTGAACTCCATTTGGATTCGCGTCTGAGATTGGTTTATAAATATCAATTATATCTCCTACATTTTTACCATCAGGCAAATTATTAACATCATTATAAAAATATTTTAACCTAAAATAAGTATTATCATCTCTAGTATCATTTGGATCTTCAGCTAATAAATTCAATAAATAATTATTTGGTAAAACTCTAGAGAAACCTCTTCCTCCTTGCTCTAATTCTTCTACAATACCTGGAATTTGAAAATATTGCGTTACAAAATTTGCATTCATCATGGTTACATCTCCACCTCCTAAAAGCTCATTATCTGTTTGAATAACATATAATTGCTCAGAATTATTTTTATCCCCTTTAAAAACATCTGCAGTTGTTACCACTAAACTATGAGGACTCATAGGATCTTCGATAACATCTAAAGCTTGTTTTTTAGCTTCGTCCCAATTGCCTTCCCACATTGCAACTTTTGCTTTTACATGTTTTGCAGTTCCTTTAGAAATTCTTCCAAATTGTACATTCCATTGTAAATTATCTACAGCAAATTGCAAATCGCTATTGATTAATGCGAAAATTTCTTCCTTTGTAGAACTTGTTTCTACAACATCGAAAGCATTTTCTACTGTTACAGATTTAGTTGTTACAAAAATGTTATTATACATTCTGTATAAAAAGAAGTAAGAATGTGCTCTAAAAAACTTTGCTTCTGCAATAATTTGGTTTTTAGTTGCTGTATCTACACCTTCTACAACTTCTGCAGCATTGATAATATCTGTAGCTTTATTGGTCATATTATAAAAATGCTTCCAGAATAAAGTTGAAGTAAGATTTGAACCGAAATCTACAGGTGAAATACCTCTTTCATATCTCCCCATTAAACCTGTATAACCAGTTCTACTAAAAGCTAAATCTGATCTTGACTGCAATAAAACAGCACCCATATAATCTTCATTACTTCTGTCATAACGATCTCTATCAAATTTATATAAACTAACTACACCCGATTTTAAACCATCTTCTGTAGTGTAAATATAATCTGCGTCTATTAATGTAGTTGGTTGTTCATCTAAATAATTTTCACATGATACTACTAAAAAGAAAACTGTTAGCAATAATGTGATTTTTTTAATTTTTGAATCCATAATATTATTTTTTAAGATATTTTATATTATAATTTAACTTTTACTCCAAAAGTAAACGCTGTTGCATCTGGATATCCTGTATCTGCGTTAGAGAATGTACTTCTAATATTAACCTCTGGACTGTACCCAATATAATCCGTATTTGTAAATAAATTGGTTCCAGTTACATATACTTTAATTTGGTCTAATTGTAATTTAGCAGTAAGTGCATCTGGTAATGTATAGCCTAAGCTTACTGTTCTTAATCTTAAATAAGACGCATCTTTAATTGCTAAAGAATTTAAGTATTGTGGAGCTGCATCAAAATTTGCTCTTGGAAATGTTGTTGAAGGATTCTCTGGAGTATAATATGGAACCTTAACTCCATTTAATTTTCCTGAAATAGTTCCTCCATTATTAAAGTCTGATAAAAATGGATTTACTTTTGTAGCTCCTTCTACAGCATAAAAATCTAAAAATAAATCAAAGCCTTTGTATTGCATTGTAGATGAAAACGATGCAAACCAGTCTGGATTTGGGTCTGTAAATACTCTATCTTCTTGCGTTATTTTTCCATCAGGAATTCCTGTTAAATTACCATCTGCATCCACACCATTTGTATCTCTAATTTTAATATCTCCAGGTCTTAAATCCGCTTGTGTAAGTGCAGAATCTGGATTTGCTTGTGGCGCATTTGCAAAATCGTCTCCTTCTTGCCAAATACCATCAAATTGATATTGTCTTAAAACATTGGTTGGCTGCCCAACATAATAATTATAAGCATCATCTTCTAAAATAGCATTTCCATCACCATCATTGTATAATGATAATAACTCGTTTCTGTTATTAGACCAAATTGTGGAAACTGACCAATTAAAATCATCATTATTAATTAAATTAGCCGTTAAACTTAATTCTAAACCAGAGTTTTTAGCTTCACCTGCATTAAAAAATGTAAATTGATACCCAGTTGTAGATGGCACTCCTCTTCTTAGTAATAAATTTGAAGTTACTTGGTTATAGTATTCTACACTACCAGATAAAAATCTATCAAAAATAGAAAAATCTAACCCAATGTTTAAAGTCGTTATTCTTTCGTGCTCTAATTTTGGATTCGGTAAAATTACGGAAGGCGAATACCCTGAAGCAGATTGCCCATCAAAAACATAATTTTGACCTTCTGCAGTAAATAAAGAAGTATATGGTGTGCTTAAAGAATTAATTAAAGAACCATACGTTACTCTTAATTTCAATTCTTGAATTTTCTCTAAATTTTGAATAAACTCCTCATTATGTGCTTTCCAAGAAAGACCAATTGCTGGGTTTGTTGTCCATTTAAAATCTGCTGCATTTACAGAAGAACCATCTCTTCTTACAGTACCAACTATTTGATATTTTTTGTCTAGAAAATCGTAACGAGCTCTAGCCATATAAGATAAATTTCTTGTTTTTGTTTTATTACGAAAAACATCTACACCACCAATGGCATTTGTAATCCCATCATATCCTAAACTTTCGTTTGGAAAACCTCTACCTTCTGTAAAAGTTTGTGTGAATTTATTTTCATCCATGGTTTGCACCAATGTTAAATTGAAAATGTTATCTGGATTAAATTCTTTGTTATATGTAATAATATTTTCAATAAAAAAAGCTTCTCTTAATTGATTGTCGATTCTAGCAATTCCTCTATCAGAATCTCCAGCACTACTTAAAGAAGATTGATATTGACCTCTTTCTGACGTTTTTCTAGTTAAAGAAGTAGTTAACTGATATTTTAAATCGTCTGTAATTTGATAGGTTGGTATAAAGTTTACCACAAAATCATTTCCTTTTTCATCATGATCTTGTTCTCTTAAATTCCATAAAGGATTAATAGCTGTACCATCTTCTCCACTTGGGAAACGAGTTATAGTACCATCATCATTATAAGCTCTTCCTAAAGGAGAAGTTGTAATAACATTTACGTTTGCAGCTCTTTCTGATAAATCATTTAAAAGATTAATATCAAATCTTGCAGAAATTTTATCTGTGATTTTTTGATCAACATTTAAACGTAAATTTTTTCTTGTATAGTTAGATGATGGAATAATTCCTTCCTCATTAAAATAACTAATACTTTCGTAAACTTTCGTCATTTCTGTTCCACCGACTGTGCTTAAAGAATGACTATTTACAACACCAGGAGCTACTAATTCTTCTTCCCAGTCTACAAATTCGTTATTATTAATAGCGTTTAATTCTATAGCACTAAAAATATCTGCATCATTAGGATATGAATCATCTGCTCTTGTAGATCTTACAGCTTCTCTTCTTAATTGTGCAAATTCTTGACCACTATAAACATCAAAGTTTCTTTCTAAACTTTTTGTGGTTATAAAACCATGGTAAGAAACATTTACCTTATTATTACCTCCTCTTTTGGTAGTAATTAAAATTACACCATTAGAACCTTTTGCACCATAAATTGCTTGCGCAGAAGCATCTTTTAAAACTTCGATAGATGCTATATCATCAGGATTAATATCTTCAATACCACCTTCTCTTATAATACCATCTACCACATAAATTCCACTCACATTACCTTCAATAGAACTTCTACCTCTTAATAAAATTTCTGAAGTTCCTCCAGGTCTTAAAGAACCTCCACCAACATCTACTTGTAAACCAGAAACCCTACCTCTTAACATTTCTGTTACATCAGAAGTTGGAGTTGCAGTTGCTTTCGACAAATCTGCTTTTGCTACAGCACCTACTAAATCACTTCTTCTTCTTGTACCATAACCTACTACTATTATTTCATCTAAAGCATTTTCTTCAGGTATAATAGTTACAATTATAGGACTTGTTATAATAGCAACTTCTTTAGTTTTATACCCTAAATATGCTACGATTAAAGTTTTTGCATTTTCAGTAACTTGTATTGAAAATTCTCCGTCAAAATTTGTAGACGTTCCTTTTGTTGTTCCTTTTACAGAAACTGATGCTCCAGGCAAAGGCATGCCAGATTCATCTAATACTTTACCTTTTACTGTTTTTTGTGCAAAAGCTGAAATGCTACATACAAAAAAGAACAAAAAAGCTACAATTATTTGTTTAGTTTGATTTGTTGTTGTGACCATCATAAATAATTTTTGGTTTTAAATATTTGTCAAGATTATAACCATCTTTTTAAAATGACGTTAACATAATCTTAACTTAAAATCAAATATATGTTTATAAATAGGTAGGTAGTATTAATTTAACCTTTACAAAAAACCTACTTATTGTCAAATCAATAAAAATCATTATAAAATAGAGAGAAAACAGTATTTTAAATACTTCGAAAAAAAGAAAAACATAAAAATGTAGAGGTAATGTAGAGGTAAATTAAGGCTTAAATACTCAAAATATAATCCGTTAAATTTGTTTTCGAAGATAAATTCAACTTTTTTCTTAACCTATATCTTCTAATCTCTACACTCTTTACAGAAATATTTAATAATGGTGCAATTTCTTTAGAGGTTAAGTTTAATCTTAAATACGCACAGAACTTTAAATTATTGTGTGTTAAATCTGGATGCAGCGTTTTGGCTCTTTTCAAAAAATCTTTATCTGCATTGTTAAAAGCTTCTCTGAAAAAATCCCAGTCTTTTGTGCTGTTTAAATTTTTATCAATTAATTTGTAAACAGGGTTTGTATCATCTATTTGAGGGTTTTGTTTCAACTCTTTTTTAATACTTCTTAAAAACTCGTTCCTTTTAATAATACTCATTGTAGAAATTGCCAATTCCCTATTTTTACTTTCAATTTCTTGACTTAATTTCTCATTCGTTAACTTCGTTAGCTCTTGATCGGTTTTTATTTTCTGCACTTCTAATTGTCTAAAATTGTATTCAACTAGTTTTTTATGACGTTTTCGATAATATTGTTTGTAGTATTTATGTACAAAATATACAATTGATACAAACAATAAAATATAGAATATGATAGCGATTGTTGTAAAATAAAAAGGCGGATTAATTGTAAAATTATATGTAATTGTATTTTCTGATAGATGGTTTGCAATGTTAGACCTTACTTGCAATTTATAAGAACCATAAGACAAGTTTTCAAAATTTAAAAAGGAAACATTTCCCAAATCTACCCAGCTTTTATCGTTTATTTTATATTGATAATTTATAAACTCATATTTATTATAAACAGGACTACTAAATTGAAATTCAATCGAGTTTTGATCTGCCTCAAAAACACCCGCATTTTGTAGATTTACTTTTAAAGTATCTGAGTTTTTAAGAATAATATTATCAACATAAATTTTATGAGTAAAATCTTGTTTTTTATCTAAATTTAAAAGTAAATAACCATTTGTTTTTCCTATCAAATAGCTAGCATCATCAATATTGGAGATGTTTTCGAAACTTACAGTAGTTTTCCTTAAATAACTTTGAACAGGGATAAAATTAATAGTAAACTTATTTTCAATAGGCCCTTTCTCTAAATAGCTGATTGTACTTTTATTAAAAGACCAAAGTTTGTTATTGCTATCGCTAATTAGTTTACCTGAAACATATTCGTTGAAGGAAAAAAGCGAGCTTAAAATGGAGTCTTTTTCAAAATTATTTGCTGCTTCATTATATTTAAAAACACCTTTTTTGTAGCTATATAATAAATGACCATCATATTTTATTAAACCAGAACCTTTTCCTTTTTCTACGGATGAAAGCAAATCCGTTTGCATAAAACTTTGATAGGTATAATCAAAAATAAGTTTATAAACTCCTTTATATTCATGATTTACCAAAGCTTCTTTTGCGCTTATCAACTCAAAAAAACGTGCAGAATTTTGAAATCCTTTTAGTTTATTTCTTAATTTCCAAACACCATTTTGCTTTTCCAGAATACTCATTCCTGCATAATGTCCTTGCAAAATTAAATTTGATTGTTCTGGAATTTCTCTAAAATTCCAAGTTCCAGAAAAGTCGGTAATTTTTAGTGCCGTATTATTTTTTATTTGATACGTTCCAGAAGTGTGTCCACAAAGCAAATCGCCATTTGTAGCAAAGAGTGACCAAATTTGACCTGTGATTCCAATAACTTTTTTTAAAGGTTCGTTTGTGTTTATAGATTTATAAAAAAGCCCTTGGTTTGTGCCAATATAAATTTTATCATCAAAACTTAAAGAACAATAGGTTGTTCCAAAACGCCCATCATCATCATTAAACTCTTTGATAAAAGATTGATTATTTAAGCAGTTTATTCCATTATCTAAAGCCGACCAAACATTGCCATCTTCATCTTCATATAAATACAAAACTGTATTATTTGTTAACCCAACAGTTTGATCTATTTTATTAATTACTTCTCCTTTTGATGAAATATGCAAAACACCATTGGAAATAGTTCCCAACATAAAAGTGTCATCTTTTAAACGAATTCCACAAAAAATTTGATCTTTTTTAAACGCGTCGTTTACAGATGCATCCCATTTTGTAACTTCATTATTTTCAATTTGAAAAAAACCTTCACTCCTCGTTAAAACTAAAAATGTATCATCAACTTTAAAAAGATTTAAAACCAATTTA
>Ga0115565_10000233_pt1 | contig 46821 bp, 37 predicted proteins | sample COGITO_mtgs_1105_FD_87199 | JGI IMG/M metagenome (GOLD analysis project Ga0115565, IMG submission 87199) | Pelagic marine microbial communities from North Sea - COGITO_mtgs_110530 | ecosystem: Environmental > Aquatic > Marine > Epipelagic | place: Germany:Helgoland, sampling site Kabeltonne... | reverse complement strand
GAGTACTCTTTTTTTCGAGTTAAACCAAAGAAGCCTCGCGCCAGTTGCATGGTCAGCGTACTCGCGCCCTGCCCCTTTTCACCGGTCACAAGCAAATTCAGCACAGCTCGCATTACGCCAATCGGGTCTACCCCAATATGGTCGTAAAAGCGGCTGTCTTCTGTTGCGATGATAGCTTGTACCAAGGTATCGGGGACTTCGTCTAACGAAACGGGTATTCTTCTCTTAACCCCATACTGCGATATCAGTCTGCCATCTATCGTAAATACCCGCATGGGGGTTTGCAGCTTCACTTCCTGCAAAACTGACACACTGGGTAAGTCAGGTTTGAGATAGTAGTACATACCTAAAACACTAACGATGCCAAGCACAAATGTTATGAATATGAGTAATAGTAAGGTTTTGATTAGCTTCAAAGTAATTAATTCTTGGTAGTTATTTCACTTAATCTCTCATAATTTATACCTATGTGTCGTTAACAGATACATATAAACATTAGAAAATCAGTATTATTTACACTTATGATACTAGAACTAACGCTGAGCTACTATTGAATGAAATCGCTTTTTAAGAAAAAAGCCCAAAGCATTATCGGGTTAGACATTGGCACGAAGTATATCAAAGCCGTTTCCTTAGATATCAGTAATGACGTGACCAAAGTAACTGGTTTTGCCTGTGAGCCGATTATCGGCAATGCGTTTAATGAAAGAGAAGTGAAAGATTTCGACGCGGTAAGTCGCGCCTTGAAAAAGGTAAAGTTAAGTTTAAAAAGCAAACAAAAAATAGCAGCTATTGCGGTAGCAGGGCCCTCTGTGATTAGTAAGACGGTTTACATGGAACCAAACCAAACAGACTTTGAGCTAGAAAGTCAGATTGAAATAGAAGCTGACAGCTTAATTCCTTATCCAATTGAGGAAGTTTATTTAGATTTTGAAGAGCTATGCGCAAGCAAATCGCATATTGGTAAAGTAGAAGTTTTGTTGAGTGCAGCGCACAAGGACATGGTCGATAGTCGCATCACATTAGTTCGAGAAGCACCTTTTGAGCCCGCCGTTGTGGATATTGAAGGATATGCACTGGCAAACGCAATGAAATATTTTACTCAGCATTCTCAAGAGGAAGCTCAGTGCTGCATTAGCGTTGGTTCTTCTATGCTACAAATATGTGTGCTGCAAAATCAACAGGTGGTTTATTGCAAAGAGCATAGCTTTGGTATGAATAAATTTGTTCAAGACATCGCGGTTATCCACAACTTGGATGCGCAAGAAATCGAAGACCAAATCGCTAGCGGCACGGCACCAGAAGCTTGGTTTACTGACACATTACCCTTGTTTTTGTCAGCGCTTCAACAGCAGATGCAACGTGCATTGCAGATGTATTCATCGACTACGCATCAACTGCAGCCATCAAAGATTTTATTGGCTGGAGGCTGTGCGGTGTTGCCCAATGTGGCGATTGAGTTAAGCAAAGACTTGGGCATTGAGACGGTTGTCTTTAATCCATTTTTGGCGCGATCAATATCCGACAAAATTAACACCCAAGCCTTAACTAAAATTGCACCTCAGTTGGCAATTGCGATCGGCTTAGCAAGCAGAGGATATTCGCAATGGCACATGTAAATCTGCTTCCGTGGCGTGAAGTTCAACGTCAAAAACAAAAAAAACAATATATAGGCTCATTGATCTTCATCGCGCTGATTGTGTTTCTTGCATTTTATGTGCTTGGTGAGTTTTTTGAACAACAAATAAGAAATCAAGATTCGCGTAACACTTACTTACAGCAAGAAATAGGCATATTGGATCAACAAATCACGCGCATAAAAGACATCAAGGCTACCAAATCAGCGATTGCTCAACGCATGGCGCTGATTGAGCAATTACAAGTCAGCCGCAATGTATCGCCGATTTTGTTTGATGAGCTCGCGCGCATTGTACCAAACGGCGTGTCATTTGAAACCATGTCTCGTTCTGGGAATAGAATTGAAGTTACTGGGGTTAGCGAATCGAATAATCGCTTGTCAGCTTTTATGCGGGCCTTACAGACGTCAACTGTGTTTACCAACGGAGAATTATCGTCAATCAAAGCTGATGCGGAAGCAATGAACGCGGTGAGTGATTTTAAACTGACTTTTTCACTAAGCGCTAAAGTAGCACCAGTAGAGATTCAAGCAGATGACAAAACGGGGGCTAAAAAATGAAGTTCGATTTTTCAAAACTCAAAGAAATTAATGAGTTAGATTTTGAACAGGTCGCGATTTGGCCCAAAGAAATCAAATTCGTTGTCGCTGCCTTTTGTACTCTGCTCGTGGGTGGACTTTGTTATTACGGCATCATCAGCAACAAAATTCCAATGTTAGACGCTGCTCAAGCGCAAGAAATAGAGCTGCGCCAGACGTTTGAAGCAAAATATCGTATCGCGGTTAATTTACGGGCCTATGAAGAACAACTAGCGAGAATTGAACAAGACTTCTCGTCAATGCTTAAATCTTTGCCAACAAGCAATGAAACACCTGGCTTGCTAGACGACGTGACTTACGTTGGGACTGATGCGGGTCTTTCTTTTAAATTAATTAATTGGCAACAGGAAATCCCTAAAGAGTTTTACACGGAGTTGCCGATACAGTTAGAGGTATCCGGTCAATACCACGAATTTGGTCAGTTTGCTTCAAACGTCGCCAACTTGCCAAGAATTGTAACGTTGCACGATTTTGATATTAGCAATCAAAATGGTCAGCTGACATTGAAGATGCAAGCCAAAACTTATCGCGCTGCAACAACGGAGTAAGTAATGAAAAAATTAATCGTTGCTGCTATCAGTTGCAGTGTACTGAGTGGATGCGGCGCCCAAATTGATGATTTGGTTGCTTACACCACCCAAGTTAAACAATCGACGCAGGTCAATATTGAAACGTATCCACAATTTACAACCTTAGAAGCGGTTGATTATGGGGCGGCGGATTTACGTAGTCCGTTTCAACGGATAGTGCCACAAGCTAACGCTAACACTGGTGTTGCACAAAACGAAAACTGTATGCAGCCAATCAGCAACCGCAAAAAGGGCAAGCTAGAAGCATATGGTATAGATGCGTTGCAGATGGCAGGTGTGTTTACCAGTAATGGCCAACAGTGGGCCTTAGTAAAAGCAAATGACGGAAGCTTACATAGAGTTAAAAGAGGTGAATACTTGGGACTATTCAATGGAAAAATTCAAAGTATTAGCGCAACTCAAATTATTATTCAAGAGATGTTGCCAGATGGCGCAGGCTGTTGGAAAACCAAACAAGCGACACTTACCATGTCTTCAATGACAGGGGAAAACGACAATGTCTAAAAAATACATGTTCAATGACAAACTCAACCCAAATAATGTAACGTTATATTTGGTGGTTTTATTAGTCTTCGCGCTTATCTCATTTGGTCTTGTTGCACAGGAGCCGCAAGTATCTCTAGCCGATCCTGAAGCACAGTCTCAGTTAGCGACACTAAATTCGGTCAACCATATCGATTTTAAACGCGACGGCAATTTTGCCAATGTCATTTTAGGGTTTAGTCGAGATATTCCGAATGTTTCTATTATTGAATCACAAGGGGTCGCGACAGTGACTCTCAGCAAAACAGCACTCGCTGACGAACAATATGTCGAAATTGATGTTTCTCAATTCGGCACTAATGTGACCAATATTGAAACTTTTCAAGATGAAGATAGCGCGAGAGTGGTAATCAAATATACTGATTTGGTTAAGATCAAAAAATCAACACAAGACGATAAGCTCGTAATTAGCCTGCAAGCGATATCCAAAGATGATATTTCACAATCATCAAGCCCCATTTACAGCGGCAAACCAATTTCTTTAGATTTTCAGGACGTGCCAGTGCGTCAAGTATTACAAATTATTGCGCAAGTTAATAACTTCAACTTGGTCACCACTGATACTGTCAACGGCAATGTTACGATTTCACTTTCTGGTGTTCCTTGGGACCAAGCGCTTGATATGATTTTGAAGATTAGAGGTTTGGACAAGCGCTTAGATGGTAACATTTTACTGATAGCGCCATCAGAAGAACTCTCCGCCCGAGAAACTCAACAGTTGCAGTCAAAGCAACAAGTACAAAATTTAGCTGAACTCAAATCCGCAAATATCAGCGTAAATTATGCACGCGCAAACGAACTAGCTGAAATCCTAAAATCTGCGGAGGGCGGTATACTGAGTGCTCGTGGCAGCGCAAGCGTGGATGAAAGAACCAATACAATTCTAATTCGCGATACTCAGCAGTCGATTGATGAAGCCAGAAAAATAGTAACTGCACTCGATGTGCCCGTTAAACAAGTACTGATCGAGTCTCGCATGGTGACGGTTAGAGATAACGTTGATGACCAACTTGGCGTGCGCTGGGGCTTTACTGGTAGAAGTGGTGATAACAGTGTGTCTGGGTCAGCACAGGGAGCGGATTCGGCGGGCGCAGGCCTTGTTCCCTCTTTAGCAAATAGGCTGAACGTCAATTTGCCCGTTACGAGCGCCACTGGACGCATTGGATTTCAAATTGCTAACCTAATTGATGGCAACATCTTAGATTTAGAATTAAGCGCGCTAGAATCTGAGAACAAAGGTGAAATCATAGCTAGCCCGCGTATAACAGTAGCAAACCAACAAGAAGCGTATATTGAACAAGGAACCGAGATTCCCTATGTGCAAGCGACCTCAAGCGGTGCAACGTCTGTCGAATTTAAAAAAGCAGTGCTTAGCTTAAAAGTGACGCCGCATATTACCCCTGACAATCGGATTATACTCAATTTGGTAGTTACTCAAGATACCCGAGGTGAAACGGTACAGACATCTACCGGGCCGGCTGTCGCGATTGATACCCAAGAAATTAGCACACAGGTATTAGTTGAAAATGGCGAGACAATTGTGTTGGGCGGAATATTTCAGCAGATAAGTACAAATGACGTGTCAAAAGTCCCACTATTTGGAGATTTACCGTTGGTGGGCAATTTGTTTAAACGCTCATCTCGTATCGAAGAAAAAAGAGAATTGCTGATTTTTGTTACTCCTAAAATTATAAACGAGGCTTTATAACGAAAAATTCATGTGCTTTGAGACGCTAAAAGGACTGTTTTACAAATAAAACAGTCCTTTTTTGTATGTTTTCATATCAGTACTTGCATATATTCCCTATAAGTTGAGATAATCACGCTCCTAGATTTTCCAGTGGGGAAACAATTCGCCCGTTTATTTTAAGTTTATCAATAAATTAAAATAAACGAACATAGGGTGGTTCACGTAAATAAAGACCGAACCATCTTTTTTATTAGATATATAGAATGTGAAATAAGCAAACATGGCTGAAAAACGTAATATCTTTCTTGTTGGTCCAATGGGCGCCGGCAAGAGCACAATAGGTAGACACCTTGCTGATGAACTTCACCTAGATTTTTTTGATTCTGACCAAGAAATTGAGCGACGCACAGGCGCTGATATCGCGTGGATTTTTGACTTGGAAGGTGAAGATGGCTTTCGCAAGCGTGAAGAAGACGTCATCAATGACCTCACGGATAAGCAAGGCATCGTGCTTGCTACTGGCGGTGGCTCTATCGTCTCTAAGAACGTCCGCAACCGGTTATCTGCGCGTGGTATTGTGGTGTATTTGCAGACGACGATTGACAAGCAAGTTGCACGCACTCAAAGAGACAAGCGTCGTCCTTTGCTGCAAACCGAAGATCCAGAACAAGTATTGAGAGATTTGGCCGATTCACGCAACCCACTTTACACCGAAGTTGCTGACTATGTCGTCGAAACAGATGACCAAAGCGCGCGTGCGGTCGCAAATCAAATTATCAACAAAATTGGTTTATAAGCTAACTAAATAAGGAGATTACGTTAATGCCCACTTTGAACGTTGATTTGGGAGAACGTAGTTATCCCATTTATATCGAAACCGGTCTTTTCAAACAGACCGGTTTTTTAGTTTCTACCATTCACACTCGCAAAGTGGTCATTGTCAGCAATGAAACCGTTGCTCCTCTGTATGGCCAGACAATTAAAAATGCATTATCCAGCGGCAATTTAAATGTCGAGATGGTTGTGTTGCCGGATGGAGAACAATACAAAACACTGGATACATTTGCGCATGTACAAACCCAGCTTATCGAACTTAAATGCTCACGGGACACGACTATCGTTGCTCTAGGTGGCGGTGTTATAGGCGATTTAGCAGGTTTTTCAGCTGCTTGTTTTCAACGCGGCATCCCCTTTATCCAAATACCGACTACTTTGTTGTCACAAGTAGATTCTTCGGTCGGCGGCAAGACCGGTGTAAATCATCCACTGGGTAAAAATATGATAGGGGCCTTCTATCAACCCAAAGCAGTTTTTATCGACACTAACTCACTCAACACATTGCCCGAGAGAGAGTTTAGTGCTGGAATGGCCGAGGTTATCAAGTATGGCATTATGTATGAGGCAGATTTGTTCTCTTGGTTAGAAAACAACGCTTCAGCGCTGCAAAATCGAGATCCTGACGCCCTGCGATATGCCATTAGTGAATGTTGTAGGATTAAAGCTGAAGTGGTTAAGCTAGATGAGCATGAAAACGGAATTCGCGCTTTGCTAAATTTAGGGCATACATTTGGGCATGCAATTGAGGCAGAAAAAGGCTATGGCGTTTGGCTTCACGGCGAAGCTGTCGCAGCTGGAATGATCCTTGCTTCCCAGCTTTCAAATACCCGCGGCTGGATAGATACGTCAATCCTTCGACGCATCATCGACTTGATTGCTTACTTTGGCTTACCAACCAAAGGGCCAGTAGAAATGGATGCAGCATGTTATAGCAAGCACATGCAGCGAGACAAAAAGGTGCTAAACGATACTATGCGTTTTATCCTGCCTACGGCAATCGGCAAAGCAGGTGTATTCGACGATGTTTCAAGCCAAGAACTGCGAGTACTGCTCGGTTGATTATAGGTCAGCTAAAAATGAAAACGTTAAGCACTACTACCACAGGAAGCAACGGGGTTGACAGAACTGCAAGATCGACTTGAACACTTGGTCAATTATTCATCTCAATTAATATTTGTGAGCGGCGATACTGTTGCTCAACAGCAGCGTACGCTTGAAGACTTCATTTCGGTGCAAAAAGAAAACACCGAAATTGCTTATTTTACCGCAGAAAGAAATATGGAGGCCCCCGACTACCGCCGTAAGATTTGCCAGCAGTTAATCGGTCAGCAGGTCGGCAGCTATGTGCGCGCACTGACAATTCTGCTTAAAGATTTGAAGGCGCAACCTGGCCCGTTTTTAGTATGCATAAAACAGGCTCAGTATTTACCCAATGACTTTTTGCAAGAACTATGGGACTGGGTCATTCAAAGTCGGAAACAGTCTGACAAACAACATTTAAACGTGATTTTGTTTGGCGAAACAAAATGGGCAGAACAAGCTAAGAAATGGCTACCTAACAAAAATAGTAGCAAACCAGTTTTACTGTCTAGTCACTCAGTCAACTCCTCAGCGTTCGACTCAAACGCACTTGCCACGTTGATGGCAGACAACAGAACGTTTTTTAACACTCGTCTATTTGGCAATGCTGATGAGCGCAAAACACTTTTAACCAACCGCGCGTTTATCTTAAGCATTCTATTGGTATTTTTGATTGTCTTTACTGGCATTATCAGTTGGCAATACCCTGGCTACGTCAGGACATTTCTTAGCACGGGGTCGCTGCCAACGATGGCATCTATGCAGCAAGACAACCTAGACCAAAATTTGGAGTCGGCCATCATACAGCCATCGAATAGTGACCTATCCGCACAAAGTTTGCCAACACCAGAATTACAAATTGTCGAAGAAGATCCATTCAATGCCACTGATATTTTGGTATCCACTTGGAACAAGCTTGCAAATGATGAAAGTAAAGACGCCATTGGTGATGATAGCACTCGCCAAAAAAACGAGCCTGAACCGGATGCCAACCTACAACCAACAATACCCGCAGGGGACTTCGCTGTGCCTGACATTATTAATGTTGAACAATTGGACGCAGTGTTGGGCAATCAACTACTCAATCAGTCATATGAGCAAGCACCGATGGATACATCACTGGCATTAACGCCATCCAAAACAGATTCTGCAGCTGCTATCAACAACTACTCATTTGACGAGGAAGCCTTGCTTAGCTTGCCCGACAACGCTATTTTACTGCAACTCTCAGGCATCCAAAACCCTAGCGTTTTAGAAGAATATATCCGCGATAACAACTTACAAGAAAGTACGTGGATATATCGGACGCAGCGCTATGGCGGCCCGTGGTTTGTTGTTTTATATAAGCAATCTTTTCCTAATTTAGCTGCCGCTAGAGCGGGCACCAATGCACTGCCCAGCAATATTAGAAGTTCAGAACCGTTCGCAAAAGTAGCCGCGCAAGTAAAACAAGAAATTCAAAACCAATAGTCCGTTTTTATGTTAACCTAAGGCAAGAAAAACTGTCTGTATTGTTGAAGTGATCGATAACAAAAAAACAAGAGCCTTCCTAAAATGGGCCGGTGGCAAATATGCCATTCTTGACCGCATTCTGCCTAATCTTCCTGCTGCCGATTGGCTTGTCGAGCCTTTTTTTGGCGCGGGCTCTGTGGCTCTGAATTCCGCTTATTCAAATTTTGTGCTAAATGATATCAATCATGACTTGATCAATTTATATAAAATAGTGCAACGCGACCCTCATGGCTTCATTGACGCCAGCAGAGCTTATTTTTCGATAGACAGCAATCAACGTGATTTTTACTTTGATACACGTGCACAATTTAATCAAACCACGGATAAACGCCTTCGCGCTGTGATGTTTTTGTACATGAATCGCCACGGATACAATGGTTTATGCAGATTTAACTCGTCAGGAAAATTTAATGTTCCATTTGGCCGCTATGTCAAACCTAAGTTTCCTGAAAATGAAATAATCGAGTTTGCAGAAAAGTTTAAATCGGCAAAATTTTCGAATAACAGCTTTGAAAAAACAATGCGAAATGCACCCAACGGGTCAGTTATCTATTGTGATCCACCTTATCACCCTTTGACCGCAACAGCGTCGTTTACCCAATATTCTGCCAACAGTTTTGGTCAAGCAGAGCAAAAGGCTCTGGCTAAATTAGCTTCACAGGTTGCTAGAGACAAGCGCTGTACCGTTGTTATTAGCAATCACGATACGCTGTATACCCGAGAATTATACAAAGAAGCAGCGCTAGTATCCTTTCCCGTCAAACGATATATCAGCCAAAATGCCAACACTAGGCTCCCTGTTCAAGAACTTATTGCTGTTTTTACGCACAACTAACTGTTTTTTTCCTAAATCTCATACTTCGTAATAAATCCATAAGTGTTTAAAGCGAATTTAATAAGTCAAGAATGGCAATATTTTTGATAAAAATCATATAAATAGCACTATGCATTGTGTGCTATGGTATGTAATATATACCGATAATAATTAGAATGTTTCATGTATGTAACAGTTTTTGCTGAAATTACAATGGGATGAATGCGGATTTGTTTGTGATTCAGGTTTGAGAGGCTCATCTACTCAAACACTTTCTCAAATCCCGAAACTTAAAGAAACTGTCTAAGCATGATTAGAATACGTGGTTTGTTATTTAAAACACTGGTAATGATTAACGTTGTTGCTATGGTGTCGCTCGCAGCTTCATATGGATTTGTCACGGCACAGCAGGCTGAGCAGTTCAAAAAAAATATTAGCCTTATCAAAGAAAATCACGCTCGCTCGACTCAACTGATGCTAAACCAGCAGTTACAAGAACAAATTCTAGCCGCAGAAGAACTGAGCACCCTACTCGCTTTTTCCCAACAAACTGCTAAGCAAACGGCAGATTTTTTTGACGCTATGTGGCCACGTATTCAACTGAGCTTTTCATTAACGTCACTTTCATTGGCCAATGAGAGCAAACAAATTATATTTGGCCCCTTCCCTGAAGCCGAACTTAGTACCATGCAAAGATTAGCAAGTTTTGATTTGCGGGCTCAATCCGGAATAGTTTGTCATGTTCAATGTGAGTTGGCGGCGTCTATCCCGCTGAGTATAAAAGACAAACAATTTTCACTTACGTTATTATCTGATATTTCTCCTTCTATTGTTTTTTTGACATCCGTCGTCAATAGCGATATCGGTATTTTGCAACCCAACATCTTACCTGCAAACAACCAAAAAACGCTTCAAAGGTACATTACTCAGATTTTGACGGGTTACGAGCGAAATGAACCATTATTTACCCGTGAGTTAAGCGACGAACAGTTTGATGAACTAGAGCAAACAGGCCTATTAATTACAGTTGGTGAACTTGATTACTACCTCTGGTTCGAAGAGATCAACAGCATTGGTCAAAGTCTACAAGTGCTATTTATAAGAGATATATCGCAATTAATGCAACAACAAGAAAATCAAAAACAACAAGTTATTATAATATTCGTCACGGTTACCCTCGGCATATTGTTAACCCTTATACTTTTTTCAATCATTCCCATATCGCAAATAAACAAACTCAGAAAAGCAATCAAACTCATTGGCGCTAAGCAGTACAACACCGCTCGCTTTAGACTTGGCGAACCTAAAAAAAGAAAGCACATGGATGAACTTTACGATTTGGAATTTGAGTTCAGAAATGCAATAGACTTATTGGAGAATTACGAACAAGAACTTGATACTTCTCAAAAAAAGTTAGTCCGTCAGGCAACTATCGATAGCATAACAGGCTTGTTTACTCGCAATGTACTCATTGATGATATCTCTCGGACTAGCAGTGAGGAAATGGCGAACAACATTGCAATTTTCTTTTTAGACTTGGATGGTTTTAAACCGGTTAACGATAATTTAGGTCACGAGGCTGGTGACATTATGTTGAAAAAAATTGGCTATCGTCTAAAAGGAGTATCAAACAAATTTATAAAAGTATATCGGATAGGCGGTGATGAATTTGTTATCGCTTACAATAACTATTCGGGTGACGCTGCTTTACTGAAGATGGCTGACGCAATAGTAGACCTGTTTTCGGCACCGTTCAATGTCTACGAAACCAATATTACTATCAGTGCGAGTATCGGTATAGCGATCAATAGTGAAGACGAATTGGAACCAGATCAGTTACTCAGATATGCGGATATTGCGATGTATCAAGCAAAAGAAGAAGGAAAAAACCGCTACAAGTTTTTTGACGAATCAATGCGTGCAAAAACTAAAATGCGCTTCACAATCAAAAACGACTTTATCGCTAGTTTAGCAGGTAATCAGCTATTTATGGTCTTTCAACCGATTGTTTCAAGTGAGACAATGAAGGTGGTCAAACTTGAAGCCTTATGTCGCTGGTTTCATCCAACGATAGAGTTCATTCCCCCGCCTGTTTTCATCGATGTGCTTGAAGAAAGTGAAAATATGAATATCTTATTTGAGTGGATAGTGTCTCAAGTACTCGAAGAGATAAGATTACTGGATAATTTAGGAATGAACGAAGTCATAGTATCGGTCAACTTGAGCCCTTCACAGTTAGTAGACGATACTGCGCTGATTATGTTGAACGAAAAACTTGATATTCTAAAGATTTCACCCAGTCGAATTGAACTAGAAATTACAGAAACCACTTTAATAACTAATTTTAGGCAGGCTAGCGAATGGGTTAATCAGGCCAATCAACTTGGCTTCAGAGTCGCTATTGACGACTTCGGCGCGGGTTACTCGTCTCTCTCATATTTAAGTTCGTTCAAGTACGATACTGTCAAATTGGATCGCTCTTTACTTGATAAAATCGACACTGACGAAAAACAACAAAGAATTGTCGGCTCACTGACTCAAATGATTCACGGTTTGTCTGTTCCAATAGTCGCTGAGGGCGCCGAAACGGTAGAGCAGTTTGATACATTAATTGCATTGGGCTGTGATTTTATTCAAGGCTACTACATTTCTAAACCAGTAATCCACGACGATCTGGTGCTGTTTTTGAGGGAATATGAGATACAACAAACTAATATTCCTAGTATGCGGAACATGCACTTATAAACGAAATGGGTAAGGGATAGCCTGAATCAAGTAAAGACTTAAGGAATTAGAAAAGATACTAACATTATTAATGAAAAAACGAACAATGCTACTAGCACTATTCCAGTAATGACAAACGGAACAACAGACTGAGCCGTGTTAAAGTCTTCCTCGTAATTTTGTTGAGATTGAATCCCCATCAAACTAGCCGCAACACTTTTAACAACACCAAGCCACTTCTTAATCATTTGTTGTTCCGAGATAACAACTCTAAAAGATCTAAAAAATGAAACTGATTTGATTTTGACTTGTGTAATATCCACTTCACCCAGCTAACTTTCTGAGTATTGTCTATGCATTGCACAGACATATTATTGTGCGTATTAGATGCGACAGAGGTAACAGTCTCGCAGCTGTTTGTTTGATTGCCAGATATAAAAAACACGGTAGCCAAGCCAAAACAGGCAACTGCCACTATTACTTTTTTATAGGCGATCACGCCAATTATCGCTTTCAAAATCGTCTCCGTTTTATAATAAGTAAATAGTATAACCTATATCTACTTTGACACAAACAAATCACTGTGCATTTTTCATACAAAAGCGCCTGTAAACAATTACAGGCGCTTTTATCTAACATGCATAGCGATAAAACTAATATTTAAATTAAAGCCACAGCAGTTTATCGCTTGGCGCTGTTTCTCAGAGCTAGACGCTCGTTACTACAGCTCGAAGCTCTTGCTTAATGAAAAGTATAAGGCTTCGTCGTCATCTAGGTCAGAACCACTGATCACTAATGTGACACCCACATCAAAACCGCCCACTTCTGTGCCATAACCGATTTCTGCATACTCACCATCAGCTTCTTTGCCGTAAGACCCGATTACAGCACTAAAGCCCTCATATTCCATGCCAACCGTAAACAACGAATAATCACCTTCAGTTGCCGATTCATTGCCAACCTCGCCGTCCCACTCTCCGACAACATAACCGAGTGTAAATAAGTTAAAACCAGCGCTTACGCCGATCTCATTATATGCACTATCGAAATCACCTGTGTATTGGTAGGAAACAAAGTTTGCATCAAGTGTAATGCCACTTTCTAACTCAAGACCGTAACCTGCGTACAAGTCCACTTCTAGACCATCTGCAACATCAGCTGCCCAGGCACCCGCATAGAAACCCTGATTACCATAATCAATACCTGCACTGGCTGATGCTGACGACGTTTGCTGAATACCTCTGAAGTGATACTGGGAAACCACGCCAACGTTAGCTGACCACTCAGCCAAAACGGGCAAGCTAAGGGTAGAGCCAGCGAGCGTTGCCAAGCCAAGTGCGCTTAATTTAAGTTTGTTCATGTGTGTTCTCCGTGAATTGGTCAGTGTGTAAGTGGGTAATACATAAAAATAAAAATATTAACGTCTACTCAGCAAAAGCAGTGCCGAAACAACCTACAATATAAAAAAAACGTTATCTTATTGTTTTTAATAATGTTTATAGCTTAAAATAAAACATCTCATAAGCGAAGTATCGGCCGCTTATGAGAATAACTGAGGCTTTACGCCCCAAAACAAGGCGTGCTCACCAAAATAGGGCGAACGCAGAGCTTTTGTGAGGATACAGAATTAGGTAAACTTGATGTTTTGGGAGCAACACATGATTCACACACCACTTATTGCACCATCAATATTGTCTGCAGACTTTGCAAATTTAGGCCATGAAGTCGATTCGGTTTTAGCCGCGGGCGCAGATATCGTGCATTTTGATGTAATGGATAATCATTACGTGCCAAACCTTACCTTCGGCTCGATGATATGTAGCGCTTTGCGCAAGCACGGCATAACCGCTCCTATTGATGTTCACCTAATGGTATCGCCAGTCGATGCCATGATTGAACAGTTTGCAGAAGCGGGCGCTAGTATGATCAGCTTTCATCCAGAAGCTAGCCTGCATATTGACCGCAGCATTGAACTGATTAAGCAAACAGGTTGTCAAGCCGGTTTAGCAATTAACCCCGCAACGCCGTTAAGCATCTTAGATCATGTATTGCACAAGCTAGATTATGTTTTAATCATGTCAGTCAATCCAGGATTTGGCGGGCAGTCTTTTATCGAGCACTCGCTAGTAAAGATTAAACAGCTAAAGAACAAAATAGACAATGCTGGCTTAAACACGCGAATAGAAGTCGATGGTGGTATTAAAGCCAGTAATATTAATTTAGCTAGAGCGGCTGGCGCAGATATGTTTGTCGCAGGCTCAGCTATTTTTAATTCACCCAATTACAAAGCAGCGATTACAGAAATGCGTAATGCTATGGCAGAGCATTAATTTATCAACATTAGCAAACATTTCACAGCTAACTCAAAGCTCTCAATCCAAGCTTTTAAAGGAAATAAATAAAAAATGAGTGTTTCAAAACCTGTTGTTTTAAGCGGTTGTCAACCATCTGGCCAACTAACATTTGGTAATTACATGGGCGCGATACGCCAGTGGGTCCAAATGCAAGATGCTAACGATTGCTTGTATATGCTAGCGGACTTGCATTCTATCACCATAAGGCAACAGCCTGATGTGTTGCATGAAGCCTGTCTAGACGGCCTGGCTTTGTACCTTGCATGTGGCATTGATCCACAAAAAAGCACTATTTTTATGCAATCACACGTGCCAGAACACGCCCAACTAGGCTGGATTTTAAATTGTTACACTCAAATGGGTGAACTCAATCGAATGACTCAATTTAAAGATAAGTCGCAAAAAAATGAACATAACATAAATGTGGGGCTTTATTCATATCCGGTCTTACAAGCTGCTGACATTCTCTTATATCAAGCTAATGAAGTGCCTGTGGGCGAAGATCAAAAGCAACATTTAGAGTTAACCCGTGATATCGCCACTCGTTTTAATAACCTATATGGCGAGGTCTTTACATTACCCAATCCACATATACCAAAATCTGGCGCACGCGTTATGAGCCTACAAGAACCCACTAAGAAAATGTCTAAGTCCGACGATAATCCAAATAATATTATAGGTTTATTGGAAGACCCAAAAAAGCTCACTAAAAAAATAAAAAAGGCCGTGACTGACAGCGACGAAAATGCACGCATTTATTATGATATTGAGAACAAAGCAGGCGTCTCCAACCTCTTATCGCTGCTCTCATTAGCCACTAACAAGCCTATTGATATTTTAGTGCCTGAATATGAAGACAAGATGTATGGTCATCTCAAAGGCGATGTTGCCGAAGCAGTGGTAGCGATGATACAGCCTATACAAAGTGAGTATTCGCGCATTAGACAAGACCAGACTTACTTGACTGAAGTGATGCAGCATGGCGCAGCTAAAGCATCTAACAAAGCATCCGATACACTCAGTAAGGCGTTCAAAAGCCTAGGGTTTGTGAATCGCTGAGTAGACTCGCTTATGGTCCTTATCATTGACAATTATGACTCGTTTACATTTAATTTAGCGCGTTATTTTGAAGAATTAGACTGCCGCGTTAGCGTAATCAAAAACGATCAGCTAACGCTAGCAGAAATTATTCAATTAGCACCTGAACATGTGGTTATTTCGCCTGGCCCATGCACACCAAATGAGTCGGGGATTTCAAAAAAGGTGATTGAATACTTTAGTGGTAGACAGCCGGTTTTGGGTGTTTGCTTGGGTCATCAAGCAATCGGTGAATTGTTTGGTGCACGGCTGATGCGAGCACCAAATATAAAACACGGTAAAACATCCGTTATAAAGTGCGACGACCAATCAGCGCTATTTAAAGCGATACCAACAACATTTAAAGCGACACGTTATCACTCTTTGATTTTGGACCATGAATCGATACAAGCATCTGATTTGAAGGTTGTAGCGACATGTGAAGAAACAGGCACCATTGAAATAATGGCCATAGAGCACAAAACACTGCCGATATTTGGCGTTCAGTTTCACCCAGAGTCACTGTTAACCGAGCATGGCCACAAGATACTCGCAAATTTTTTAAACCGTTAGATTTGGATAGATTAACAGCACATGAATGTCAGCGTATCTCAATTAGCAAAATCGGTTAACAACCGCTTCGAACACCTGTTGGTTGATCTGGATGAAGCTATCGTCTTATCCGGCCTAAAAACCGCTCACATGAAGATGCTAGAAGACTCTGAGCAATCCGAATCAAGACGAGAATTACTCTTAGTTGAAGAAGTCGCGAATAAAATGCGCGAACAAGACGCAAAAGAAACGAATCAATTTTTAAAACAGGTCGAAGCTGAGTTTCATATAAGTCTGATCGAAGATATGCGCAAAGAATTTGCCAATACTGAAAATATTTTAAAAGATGTGCTTGGTCTACATACTGATGTTGGCAAGTTGCTAGATGTTTTGTACACCGAAGCCTGCTCTATTTCTCGCCTCGAAAACTGCCTGCAAGATATGAGCTGGCTTTCAAATTCGTTAATTAAGTTTGTGCGGCAACCAAGGTATCAACGAGTCGACTCATCTGGCAGTCCCATCATCATAAATACGGCACGCGGTGCACTAAGTTTTGTTGGCGTTGAGAGTCTTCGAATTCTCTTACCCGCTTTGATAGCAAAACGCGCGCTACCACCCAAAAGCGAATACTTTCCTCAATTAGTGCAACACATGTGGGAATATTCTCTTGGTTCGGGCAAAGCCACACAAGCGGTCGCCGAAAAAGAAGGTATAAAATGGTATCTTGGTTATAACTTAGGGATTTTTAGCACGCTTGGACGCAGCGCTATCGCCAAGATGTATCTCAAAGAATTTGACAAAAAGCTGCAAGAAAAAGTCTCAGAAGCACGAGCCAAAAACAATCCAAATCAGGCAAAAGCGCTTGCTACTCTCAAGCCAAGCACCACTTATTTAATAGCGCTTTGGAATAAACATTCAAGTCTGTTAAACAGTGACTTAATCAACATACTCAAATGTCGATGGCTTATGATTGGCGTTGGTATGGAAGATTATGCTCGCATTCGCGAAATTAGCATTAAAACGGTAGATAAACTAAACCTGCACCCAATGGCAAGATTATTATTTCAATGTCAGGGCTACATGCAGTTTAAAATGATGAAGAATAACGGTTTGCTAACTAAAAATGCATCTATGCTATACCTACGTAACTTTGGCGTAAAAGCTGAAGATGTTGCTTTACTCACAAAAGTGAATTTAACGGGACTTGAGATAAAAATATCTGACGCCGAGAGCAAATAAGAAAAAAATACCCCACTTTGAATGTTTATGCAGTTTTATTGCAAATTAGTGCAAAGCCCTTACCCATAAAGGGCTGCGGGCAAATTTAATTGCGACTTTCAACTTAAACTCTGTCATAATATGCGGCCAAAAGTGAACATTGTGTATACAGTGTTCGATGTTCTACTCTAATTTCAGAGGTGTAAAATGCAAGTAACTCGTGAAACCTTTAATGACGTAATGGTGCCAAATTATAATCCTGCAGCTATGGTTCCCGTTCGTGGCGAAGGCTCAAAAGTGTGGGATCAAGAAGGCAGAGAATACATTGATTTTGCAGGCGGCATTGCAGTTAACGTGCTAGGCCATTGTCACCCTGAACTGGTCAAAGTGCTGCAAGAGCAAGGCTCGCAATTGTGGCACTTGAGTAACGTATTTACCAACGAACCTGCATTGCGTCTTGCACAAAAGCTGAAAGATGCGACATTTGCTGACAAAGTGTTCTTTGCCAATTCAGGTGCTGAGGCTAACGAAGCCGCCCTGAAACTTGCTCGTCGTTTTGCCTTAGATCATTACAACGTAGATAAAGATCAAATTATTGCGTTTAAACAAGGTTTTCATGGCCGCACATTTTTTACCGTGACGGTCGGCGGTCAACCCGCTTATTCTGAAGGCTTTGGTCCAAAACCAGGCGCGATAGTACATTGCGACTACAACAACTTAGAAATGCTCGAGGCGATGATGTCTGAGCGCACCTGTGCTGTGATGATGGAGCCTTTGCAAGGCGAAGGCGGAATCATTGTACCTGATCCAGCCTTTGTTAAAGGCGTTCGCGACCTCTGTGATAAGCACAAAGCATTGTTGATCTTTGATGAGGTTCAGTCAGGTGTAGGCCGCACTGGTCACTTGTATGCCTACATGGGCTTGGATGTGATTCCCGATATTTTAACCACCGCAAAATCGCTTGGTGGCGGCTTTCCGATTGGCGCAATGCTGACCACTGATATTGTCGCCCAAAGCTTAAAGCCAGGAACGCATGGCACTACTTATGGCGGCAATCCCCTAGCGTGTGCCGTAGCAGAAAGAGTATTAGATGTGGTCAATCGCCCAGAAGTGATGGCAGGCGTGCTGCACAAAGAAGCTTTGTACCGCGACATTTTAGGCAAAATCAACGATAAGTATCATGTTTTTGCAGAAATTAGAGGCAAAGGTATGTTGTTAGGCTGCGCTTGCAACGAAAAATACAAAGGTCGTGCAAAAGATTTTATGACAGCCGCTAACGAACAGGGTCTTATGTGCCTAATAGCAGGTGCAAATGTTGTTAGATTTGCACCATCGTTAGTGATCCCAGACGAAGATATTATTGAAGGGCTTGCGCGTTTCGAAAGAGCGATTGCGTCTGTCGTTAATAGTGATTCTCATTAATCGGAGTCACCCATGAATATTATTCGTCCAATCACGTCTGCCGACTATGCAGCGCTGTACGAAATTGCAGATGAATCTGGTATAGGTTTCACATCCTTGCCGGTCAATGAAAAACTGCTAAGGCGCAAAATCCAAAACGCTGAAGCAGCTTTTTCTAGCAATCCTGAAAAAGCTGGAACACAAAGCTACTTGTTCGTTATGGAAGATAGCCAAAGCGGAAAAGTGGTTGGCACTTGTGGTATCGAGGCAACCGTTGGGCTGGACGATGCATTTTATTCTTACCATGTGAGCAAAGTTGTGCATGCATCGCGCGAACTCAATATTCACAATACGGTTGAATTGTTGACACTTTGCAGTGATTACACCGGTGTCAGCGAAATTTGCACCTTGTTCTTGAGAGAAGATTCACGCACCGGTAACAACGGAAAATTGCTCTCAAAAATGCGGTTCTTGTTTATGGCTGAACATAGGCATCGCTTTGCGGACGTTGTAATTGCCGAAATGCGCGGTCTCAGTGACGATGAGGGTCGCTCACCATTTTGGGAGTGGTTAGAAAAACACTTTTTCTCTATGGACTTCCCTACTGCTGACTACTTATCAGGTATCGGCAAAAAAGTGTTCATTGCTGAACTAATGCCAAAATATCCTATTTATGTCAATTTACTAAGTGAAGCAGCGCAACAAGCAATTGGGCAAGTACATCAAAAGACAACCCCTGCTTTGCGCATGCTGCAATCTGAAGGCTTTAAACGTCGAGGTTATGTCGATATTTTCGATGGCGGTCCGACCGTTGAAGTGGACGTCGAACAAATCAAAACCGTGCGTCACAGCAAACGCCTAAAGGTTAAAATAAAAGACAAAATAGACGCAAACACACCTGATTATTTCATTATTAATACGTCTGTTGCTGATTTTAGAGCCTGCACCGCACAACTGACGGTACTCGATAAAAAACACGCCGCTATCACTAAAGAGCTTGCACAAGCGCTCAATGTTCGCGAAGGCGATGCGATTCGGTTTTGCGTTGCAGACAAAAAAAGAGGTTAATTCCATGAGTTCTACACCATATGAATCATCAGCACATTTTATTGCAGGCAACTGGGTCGAGGGCAAAGGCGAGAACTTTGAATCGATTGATCCCGCCAAAAATGAAATAATATGGCATGCGCAAGCTGCTGACCAAGGGCAGGTTCATCTCGCTGTTGTTGCTGCAAGAGAAGCATTTGGTAGTTGGCAACAGACGCCTTTAGAAAAGCGATTAGAAATAATCAAACAATTTGGTCAACTGCTCACAGAAAACAAAGACCACTTAAGCAAAGTAATCGCCAAAGAAACCGGCAAACCCGAATGGGAAACAGCGACAGAAGTGGGTGCCATGATCGGCAAGATCGCTATTTCAGAAAAAGCTTACCTTGAACGCACAGGTGTCGTTAACAATGCTATGCCCGTTGGTAAAGCCGTAATTCGTCACAAAGCACATGGCGTCGTCGCCGTTTTTGGTCCTTACAATTTTCCGGGGCATTTGCCCAACGGACACATAGTACCGGCCTTAATTGCGGGTAATACTGTGGTTTTCAAGCCCAGTGACTTAACGCCCCTAGTAGCCCAAGAAGTAGTTAAATTGTGGCAGCAGGCTGGGCTTCCTAAAGGCGTTCTCAACCTCGTTCAAGGTCAGGTCGAAACAGGCAAAAGCTTGGCGTCCCACCCTCTTATTGACGGTTTGTTTTTTACTGGGAGTTCGAGAACTGGCAAAATATTGCATGAACAGTTCGCCGGTCATCCCGGCAAAATTCTTGCGTTAGAAATGGGTGGTAACAATCCATTAATAGTAAAAGATGCTGCTAACGTCGATGCAGTTGTTCACGATATAGTACAATCCGCTTTTGTTACGTCTGGACAGCGTTGCACGTGCGCGCGCAAACTCTACCTACAAGACAACGAACAAGGCGATGCTATTCTTAAACGTTTGCTTGCAGTAACGCAGCAAATAAAGATCGACCACTATGACTCAGCACAACAGCCGTTTATGGGGGCAATGATATCCAAGCAGGCAGCTTCTGGTATGGTTGCTGCGCAATCTTCATTGCTTGCGTTAGGTGCAAAATCATTGCTCACGATGCGCCACACGGATGTCAACACAGGATTTGTGACACCAGGGATTATCGATGTTACAAGTATCCAGGACGAAATGCCTGACGAAGAACATTTTGGCCCTTTATTGAAAGTGATTCGTTACACTGATTTTGACCAAGCGATTGCCTCTGCAAATAATACTGTATTTGGATTGTCTGCGGGTTTATTAGCTGATAATGAAAGTGATTACCAACATTTTCTAGCCAATATAAGAGCCGGTATTGTTAACTGGAATCGACCTATCACAGGGGCAAGCAGTGCTGCACCGTTTGGTGGCATAGGTGAGAGTGGAAATCATAGAGCGAGTGCTTACTACGCTGCTGACTACTGTTCTTATCCTGTAGCATCAGTGGAGCTAGACCTGGTTACATTGCCACCAACTCTCAGCCCTGGACTGACGTTTTAGGAGGTTATATGCATAAAAATATTAGCGATTTATTTGAAGGTTTGTGGCAAGACTACATACGGATAACGCCAAGCGCAAAACAAATTCACCAATTATTAGGTGATGTATCTGGTACGACAGATATCGTCAACGACCATATCGCTTTGCGCACGTTTAACATTGAAAAAGTAAATCTTGCGAAATTAGCGCAGCACTTTTTATCACTTGGCTACGAGCACAAGGGTGACTACGATTTCGCTAGCAAGAAGTTAACTGCAAAACACTTTGAACACGAAGACCCCAATGTTCCTAAAGTATTTATCAGTGAGCTACGTGTCGAAGAGTTATCCACCGCAGCACAAAGCATCATTGTCAAATTAGTCGAGCAAGTTGATGCATCAAAAGTCATTGACAAAGACTTCTTATACTCAGGTACTCATTGGCAACTGAGCAAAGCCGACTACATGCTACTAAGAGATGAATCTGAGTATGCAGGTTGGATGGCCGCTTGGGGTTACAGAGCCAATCACTTTACAGTGAGCGTCAACCACCTTAACAACTTTGGTGAATTAAGCCAGGTTAATGATAAATTACTGAGTTCAAACTTCAGATTAAACCAGTCAGGCGGCCTTATTAAAGGCGGAGAAGATGTATGTTTAGCACAATCGGCAACAATGGCCGACGTCGCGAGCGCATCGTTTAGCGATGGTGAACTACAAATACCGAGTTGTTTTTACGAATTTGCCCAGCGTTATAAACTCGCTAATGGTGAATATTATCAAGGCTTCGTAGCAGCTTCAGCAGATAAGATATTTGAAAGCACTAATGCAAATTGATTAATCGGCTAACAAATATTCCAATTCCGGGTCGACAATAAATCGGCCCGCCATCGCTTCTCTACCAAACAGCATCAAATAACTCATTTCTGACCGGTCTGTCAACGTCAATTTTATCTCCCACTTTTGTCCAGCCATGACCACATTGGTCGTTATCATATAACGCCGTTGCAGCGTTGCAGTCGAACTCTTAACGTTACGCTTTGCCTCTACCTTTGCTTCACATCGCTTAAGGCGCTTGACGTCATGAATATCTGGATGAATATCAAAGCGAATCCATAAGTCATCCTCAACCTCGAACTCTTCTATATTATCCACGTGCAACGACGAGGTCGCCGCTCCGCTGTCGACTCTTATTGTAAGTTTTTGGATGCCCAGATCGGGCAAGTCACAATGCTCTAGTACGCCTATCAATGTTTTTTTAGTCATTTGTATAATCTGCTTTAAAGGCTAATACACAATTGGTGACTCAATTGTCACCAAATTATCTTGCAATAACTCAACGTGTTCAGCCACTGCGTCGGGTTTCAAAAAATAAGCGATGTGGTAAATCGCTTCGCCCTCTTGCGCGAGAGGGATATTTTGCTTACCGATCACAACCCCCTCTGCAGGTGACGTAATCGAACCAAGAGGCTCACCAAATGGATTCGCGATGGTAGCCAAAACATCGTCTTTTGCAACATAGTCACCCAGTTGTGCTTGATGCATGACAAATCCGCTTTCATTAGCTCTCACCCATCCGCTCTGACGTGCTACAAACTGCTTAATTTTATGACCGGTCGATTTAGTTTTATTGAGCATGCCGATTTGCCGCATGACACTGATAATGCCTTTTACGCCTGCGCGAATAGAGAATTCGTCATACCGTAAGGCTTGACCTGCTTCATACAACAATACTTTACAGCCTTCATCAGCTGCGGCTTGACGCAGCGAACCATCGCGAATATCGGCATTGAGCAGCACAGGAACACCAAATGCCTTAGCCATTTGTAACGTCGCATCATCATCTAAGTTGGCGCGAATTTGGGGCAAGTTGGACCGATGAATAGCGCCCGTGTGAAGGTCTATACCAAAATCACATTTTGAGACAACTTCGTCTAAAAACAAGCGTGCAATCCTGCCTGCGAGAGAACCCTTTTTACTGCCAGGAAAACACCTATTTAAATCGCGTCTATCAGGCAAATACCGGCTTTGGTTTAACACCCCATAAACGTTTACCATGGGGATCGCAATCAAAGTGCCTCTCAGATTTTTGATTGAGCGGCTTTTTATCAGTCGGCTAACGATTTCTATTCCGTTTAATTCGTCACCGTGAATAGCGGCGCTGACAAAAAACGTCGGACCAGGCCGCTTTCCACGCTGAACAAACACAGGTATTCCCATATTCGTATCGGTATAAAGCGGCGGCATGTCCAACTGCAAACGCTTTTGTTCTCCCAACCCAATGCGGTGACCTCCTATCAATAAGCCAGGATCTTTAACTTTAGCCAATTTAGCCTTTACCTTTTGTTTTTGTCGTTGACGATGTTGCACTGTTCTCTAGAAACTCGACGATCATACCAGCCACGTCTTTACCTGTTGCCGTTTCGATGCCCTCTAAGCCTGGCGAAGAATTCACTTCCATTACCATCGGGCCATTTTTTGATCGAAGAATGTCCACACCGCACATATTCAAGCCCATTGTTTTTGCTGCATCAACGGCTGTTTTGCGTTCTGCTGGTGATAATCGAACCAAACTTGCGGAACCGCCCCTGTGCAGATTTGAACGAAATTCACCCGGCGCGCCTTGGCGTTTCATCGCCGCAATCACTTTACCACCCACAACGAGGCATCTTATGTCTGCACCACCGGCTTCTTCGATATATTCTTGCACTAAGATAGACGCTTTTAAGCCCATAAACGCTTCAATAATCGACTCGGCTGCTTTTGCGGTGTCGGCCAAAACGACACCAATGCCTTGCGTACCCTCTAGTAACTTAATCACAACAGGCGCACCACCGACGTTTTTGATCAAATCGTCAATTCTATCTGGATGGTTTGCAAAGCCCGTGCGTGGCATACCAATCCCTTTGCGTGAGAGTAACTGTAGCGATCTTAATTTATCTCTAGAGCGCGAAATTGCAACCGATTCATTAATAGAAAAAGTTCCTGTCATTTCAAATTGACGAACAACGGACGTGCCATAAAAAGTGACTGATGCGCCAATGCGCGGAATCACGGCATCATACTTCGGCAGTGCCTTACCTTTGTATCGAACGGAAGGGCGACTACTGGTTACATCCATATAGCAATGCATTGTATCAATTACATCTACTTGATGGCCACGCGCTTCACCAGCCTCAACCAAGCGACGAGTCGAATACAACTTTGTATTTCGAGATAAGATTGCAATTTTCATAAAACTCCTTGTGGTGGTAAGAGGCAAGCGGCGATATCGTTTCCCGCTTTTGGCCTAAACCATCAAATTATTCTTCAGTTTTGTTAGTGCTCGGCATTTCAATTTCTACTTCATCAACACGCTGCAAACCTCTTGGCAGCTTGTTTCCGCGGCGCCCACGCTCACCGTGATAGTGTGTTAAATCTTGGTGCGAGAGGGTCATTCCGCGTTTACCGGCGACAATTCTGATACTGGCATTGGCGGGTACCACTTTAAGGCACGTCAAGTACTCTTCTCTGCTTTTTGCCTTTGCTGATGGGATATTCATCAACTTATTACCTTTACCTTTGCCCAGTATTGGTAAATCTTTGATTGGGAAAAGTAACATTCTTCCCTCGTTTGAAATACATAAACACCAGTCACTTTCGGCATTTAGCACGACTTCGGGCATCATCACTTTGGCAGCCGTGGGCAGAGAAATAAACGCCTTACCTGCTTTGTTCTTGCTTAGCATATCAGAAAACTTGCCAACAAAACCATACCCAGCATCGCTACCGATGAGGAAAGCTTGGTTATCTGCCGCCATTATAGTGTGCTCGACTCTTTCTCCGCCAACAATGCTAAATTTACCCGTCAAAGGTTCACCCTGACTTCTTGCGGATGGCAGTGTATGTGCCTCACAGGCAAATGCACGTCCTGAACTATCAATAAAGGCAACGACCTGAGTGCTGCGCCCCTTTGCACTGGCCAAAAATTGATCGCCCGCTTTGTAGCTTAAAGCAGTTACGTCGACATCATGCCCTTTGGCACAACGCACCCAACCTTTTTCAGACAACACTACAGTGACCGCCTCAGATGGCATCAACTCTTTTTCGGTCAAGGCTTTTGCCTCTTGACGCTGAATAATAGGACTGCGACGTTCATCACCGTATGTGTCGGCATCTGCCAAAATTTCTTTCTTGATCAAGGTCTTTAGACGTCTCTCAGATCCCAGCAGCAGTTGCAGTGCATCTCGCTCTTTGGCCAGTTCCTCTTGCTCACCTTTTATCTTAAACTCTTCTAACTTTGCTAAATGACGAAGTTTTAACTCAAGAATAGCCTCAGCCTGGGTGTCTGACAGGCCAAACCGCTCCATCAACACAGGTTTTGGCTTGTCTTCGTTTCGAATAATCGCAATTACTTCATCGATATTGAGAAACGCGATCAACAAACCTTCTAATATATGCAATCTCGCTAAAATTTTATCCAACCGATATTGCAAACGTTTGGTAACAGTGTCTTTTCTAAACACCAACCACTCTTGCAAGATAGCTTTTAAATCTTTGACCTGAGGCTTGCCGTCAAGTCCGATCATGTTGATATTGACCCGATAGCTTTTTTCTAGATCAGTCGTTGCGAACAGATGCTGCATAACTTGTTCAGTATCAACCCTATTTGACCGCGGCGAAATCACTAGCCTAGTCGGGTTTTCATGATCAGATTCATCGCGTAAATCATTAACCATGGGCAGCTTTTTGGCGTTCATCTGACCGGCTATCTGCTCCAAAATCTTGCCGCCAGATGCTTGATGAGGTAATGATGTAATAACAATTTCACCATTTTCTTCATGGTACACGGCCCTCATTTTAATCGAGCCACGCCCCGTTTCATAAATCTTTTGGATATCAGCCTTGGGTGTAATTATTTCTGCGTCGGTGGGATAATCTGGGCCTTGCACCAATGCCAAGATATCAGCTAACTCGGCTTTGCTGTCATCCAATAACAAGGCACACGCATTTGCCAGTTCTTTGACGTTATGCGGCGGTATATCAGTCGCCATACCGACTGCGATACCTGTTACACCATTTAGCAAAATGTGCGGTAAACGCGCAGGCAGGACTCTAGGTTCTTGTAGCGTACCGTCAAAATTAGGTAGCCAATCAGCGGTACCTTGGCCCAATTCTGTTAACAGAATTTCACTGAACTTACTCAGTCTTGCTTCTGTGTAACGCATTGCTGCGAACGACTTTGGATCGTCAGGAGCCCCCCAATTTCCTTGGCCATCTACCAACGGATAGCGATAAGAAAACGGCTGTGCCATAAGCACCATTGCTTCATAACACGCAGAATCACCATGCGGGTGAAATTTACCGAGCACGTCACCCACGGTACGCGCTGACTTTTTATATTTGGCGTTATTACTCAAGCCTAAATCTGACATTGCGTAAATAATGCGCCTTTGCACAGGCTTTAAACCATCGCCAATGTGCGGCAATGCTCTGTCCATAATGACGTACATTGAGTAATTTAAATAAGCATCTTCTGTAAACTTACTCAACGGAAGCTGCTCTGTGCCATCTTTGTTTATGATTATTTCGTCGCTCATTTTTTGTCTGTTCCCAGCGATAGTAGCATACTAAAACTTCAGGGCTCACTACACCAAAGCTGTACTTATGGTAACGCAGAATCTATATTACCTGTCATGTTATATTATTTTTCTTTGAAGCATAACTGCTCCCGTGAGTAATCTTTTTCGTTCAATAAATTATCTTTTCCTAATGATGCTTTTAGCATCACCTTTTTTGGTGAATGCAAAGGTAGTCTTGACGGACAGTGTGGTGCGCGTAGATTTAAGTAAAAGCATACGCGCATACATCCCCTCTGAAGAGTTAGAAATACAGGAGTTTCGACAGCTTAGAACACGCTTTTCATATACCAAATCAGACGATCCAAACTATGGTATGCAGCCTTACAGTGTTTGGTTAACGACTGAGCTTGTTAACCAAAGTAGAATTAATGACTGGGTTATTGAACTCAATTTTACACAGCTAGACCACGTTGATGCCTATCTTTATGAAAACAACGAATTGGTTTATTTCCAACAGGGCGGTCGGCTCGACAACAAGATTTATTATCGCATGCCGACCTTTAGAGTTAATTTAGAAAACGACAAACACTACAAACTATATTTACGCGTCAAAGCCGACCACATCCCCATTATAACGCCAATAAGAATCCTTCAGTCTACTGAGCACGCATATTTAATGTCGGTCGATTCAATGATTTGGGGGATTTTTTACGGCGGTTTGTTTATATTAGCGGTCTATGCCCTGTCAATACTGGCGATGCGAAGAGAAATGATTGCAGGTTTTTTGCTACTGCATGTGAGTATCGTCTCGCTATGGCAACTCGTCTGGAGCGGTTACTCGCAACTGTTACCTCATAGCTTTTCAACAACACCCTTGTTTTCTAGTCTCGATTTTTTGCTGCCGTTCGTATGCGCCATTAGTAGCCTGTTCACCATCGTATTCTTTAGAGAACAGATTGTTGGTACCGTACATGCGGTGATTTTACGTTTATTATGTTTGGGTATCATGGCACTGGTGATTTTGATGGCCACGGATTCATTGGGGTCTTATACACAAGCGCTCTCAATTCGCTTAATTGGTTTTTTGACTATCATCGTTAACCTCTATGTTGCGGTAAATTGCGCCAAAGATAACTACAAACCTGCGTATCCGATCATTGCCGGATTTACGTTACTTGGCGTCGGCTCTATTCTCTCGAGTCTGTTTGTACTGGGTATTCTGCCCTCCGTCATTCTGAGCACTTACATATTCCATGTATCTCTCGTCATTTTGACATGTTGTTTTGCATTTGCTCTCAATATAAAGCTACGCTACTCACTTGAACTAGAAGTTGAGCAAGCTACTAAGGATGCAAATAACAATTTTTTGTTAATAGAAGAACAGAATGTACATTTGGATATGGCGCGCAGAGACGCGCTTAAAGCAAGCGACGTTAAATCACAATTTCTTGCAAACATGTCTCATGAAATTAGAACGCCTTTAAACGCGATTATTGGTTTTAGCCGTGAACTAGAGTCCAAACCAGATAAACATGAAATTGAAGAGCATCTCAGGATAATTAATTCTTCGGCGACTGATTTACTCACAATTGTAAATGATATTCTTGATTTTTCTAAGATGGAGGCAGGCAAGCTAAGCATTAACTGCAAGCCATTTTCTCCTTATGATATGTTTGAAGATGTCGCAGTGCTAGTGGCAAAAAATGCACATTTAAAACAACTACAATTTGTTTTTTCAATTGAGAAGATGCCTAGAATGTTACTAGGTGACCAATTTAAAATAAAACAGTTGCTTAACAACTTACTTAGCAATGCGCTTAAGTTTACAAACTATGGCACGATAACACTTCGCGCCAATTGCAAGATGTTGCTCAACAGTGAAAAAGCTGAACTGATTATTGAAATTCAAGACACTGGTATCGGTATTAGCGAAGTGGATAAAACGAAACTCTTCAAACCATTTCACCAATTAGATGATGAGCTTAACCGCTCATTTCAAGGTACTGGCTTAGGGTTGGTTATTTGTCAAGAACTTGCGTTCTTGATGCACGGTAACATAATCGTCAATAGTGCGCCGACAGTGGGTTCAACATTTAAAATAAGACTTCCACTGGAAGTGCTAAACCCCGACAGAACACCCGACTACATACCTTTTTGGAAAAACAGAACCGCGTGTGTATACGATCCCAATCCCGAGACCAGAATGAGCACAGTCAAACTGCTGCGCGCAGTAGGCGTGATTACTTACGCCTTTGATAAGCTCCAGAGCTTGACTGATGTTGGTTTAGTGTTCAATTTGGCATTTATTACACTTCAGCAGAAGTATCTGAATAAACGTCTCGATACTATCCATACAAGCTATGGCTTAAACGCAGAGCACATTGTTTTTCTTTATTCTGGACCCGCTCCAGACACACATCAGATTAGCCTCAGAGGCCCACAAGAAGTTGCTTTGCGCTTGCCTTTGACGACCAAAAAACTAGCTGATATATATGCTGCTCCGAGTACTGTTCAGGATAGGAATAGTGGCTCGACGTCACGATTAGCGGATTTACCCAAACTGACTATTCTTGCCGTAGACGATATGGAAATAAATCTCAAATTGCTCAAAACGTGGTTTAAAGATAGTCCTGTTGATTTACAAATTGCGGAATCCGGCTCCAAGGCGGTTAACCTGTGTGAACAGATTGAATACGATATCATCTTGATGGATATTCAAATGCCTCATATGGACGGATTGCAAGCGACACAACTCGTACGCAAAACTGAGTTAAATCAGGGAACACCGATCATTGCTATCACTGCACATGCATTTCAAGAAGAAAAGCAGCACTTTTTGGCGTCTGGTATGGATGACTATTTACCCAAACCCATCGATATAGTAAAGCTGGTAGAGTTACTGAAAGAATGGTGCCCTAGCGATAACCTTGGTTCACTCGACAACTCAGCGATTGACTGGTCAGTGGCTATTCAAAGGTCCAATGGAGATCGGCAGGCAGCTTTCGAATATTTGGACGATTTCGTAAAAGAACTCCCCAACAGCATTCGTAACTTAGAAACACTTTGGCAGCGTCAAAACATACCGGAACTAAAATCCCAAGTTCATCGCTTGCATGGCGCTAGCAGCTATACAGGTACAGTTCACTTAAAAAAGATATGTAATGAAGTGGAAATTTTACTTAAAAGCAATCAACTCAAAGATCTCACCAGCCCCATGTCAACCCTCTTAATAGAAGCAGAAGCGGTTATATCATTTTGGCATGAGCATAGACAACACTTGCTGTCACAAGGTCATTAAGCGAATTTATCTAAGATGCCTTATCGGTGTCTCGTTGCACAGTGTCTTGGCACTCTCGTAACAACTGAATAAACGCTTGCGGGCTTCGGTCTATCTCATTAGTAGAGATGAAAACATCATACCCAAGACGCGTTTTCAGCTTTTGCATACGATTACCAAACATCGCCAATACGCCTTTTATTTCTTTTCCATCCTCACGTACGAATTTCTCACCCTCCATCATATCATCACCGTAGCACCGGCCTGTTTCGCAGCCTGGTTCTGCACTGTGCATGACTAAAGGACGCTGCTCCATTAGCAAGTGAGTAATCAGGCGTAACGATATATTATCCAAAAATGGATCTGTGCGCTTTAGCCGAAAGCCCAACATTTCAAGCTCAACTGTTTCCATGCCTTTAGTGATTCTAGGAACGTCGATACGCTGAATGTTATCCCATTTAATCCGCCACTTTCCACGCCGATGGTGATATATAATGCATTCTTTGGTGATTTCAAAACTATGCTCAGGCTCTCTCAGCTTAAACCAGCCGATGATCAGCCCCACAATTCCGCCGCTTATAATAAACACGCCGGGTAAAAACAATAGTTGTGGTAAAAAGATGATCATCAGTGCACCAACACCGATTAGGCCACCCCCTATTATGAGCGACATAGCCCCATTGTGTGTTGAGGCTGCTTTTATAAAAATTGATTCTTGTTCATTTCCAGACATAAAAATAAAATACAAACATAATAATGGTCCATACCATTATATAACGTGAACGGCGGCAAAAAGCACAATCCGTTTGCCACCAATTTAACAATTTTTGAATTATTCCCACGTATAAAACCTAAATGGACGATTTATTTACGCCAATGCATCATGGATACCAAGTTGTCACCTTTACTCCACGTTAAGCCTTAAGTTGTGCTTTTTTTGAAATGCTCGGCGCTTTTCTCTAAGTCGGCACAAAGCCGCAATAATGGTAGGCGTAAAAAACAACGACAAGACGACAGAGAAGCCTACACCTCCAGCCAATACTACCGCTAATGGTGGCCAAAACGAGCCTTCACTAAACAATAGTAAAGGAATTAGCCCCCCAACAGTTGTAAACGTAGTGGACAAAATATGCCGACTGCAACTCATGGTTTCATCCACGATCGCCTGGCTATCGCCGCGCATCGCGGTTGGGTTAGCATTGATAGCAGCAATAACAACAATCGATCCGTTTATCGCCACGCCAATCAACCCCGCACTGCCTAATAGAGGATTAAAGCCGACCGGCAAGCCTGACAACCAAAGGCTGAAGAAACCTAGTCCGACTGACAATATGGCGACAATACCTATTACGCTGGCAAATCTAACGCTGCTAAAAGTAAGAATTAATGTGGTAATCATTAGCACCAATAACACGGGTGCATATGTGCTCAGTTGACCTAGTGCTTGCTGCTGCTCGTCAGCATCTCCCGCCATTTTGAGACGATAACCTTCGGGTAACACGATGTCTGACTTTTCAATAATGTCGCGTAATTGCTCACTTGCGGTTACCGCAGGAATCCCTGGCAACAAAAATGCTTGAATCTTGTTTACGCGCTCACCGTTTTCACGGGTAATGCCGCTTATACTTGGTTGCAAGCTAAGTGTTCCAAGCGATGCGACAGCAACCGAACCACCTTGAGAAGCCAGTGCAGGACTGATTAATGGCAAGGTGTCGATATCAAGCTGACTAGTACGCTGATGGTCCGCTAGCCTAACGATGATTGGTAGCTCCTCAGTACCTTGCAAAATTGATCCGCCGCTGCTTCCCGATAGCGCGACTTGTAACTGTTGGGCAATTTGATTCAGTGATAATTGTGCAAGATAGGACTCATTTTCGTCGACATCATATTTAAATTCGGCTTCCCCCACCGATATTGATGCAATGCTTTGAGTAATACCTGCCGTTTGAGTCATTGCCAACCTGATTTTTTGTCCTAACTTATCTAGCACCTCCAAATCTGGTCCATACACATCGACTTCTATGGGCGCGGCAATCGGTGGGCCCTGACCAAATGGGCGCACGATTATCTTGGCCTGTGGAAACTTATTTTGTAACTCAAACTGCAACTCCGCAATCAGACTAGCGGCTATTGCGACCGTATTTGTGTTGATGACCGCTTGCGCATATTCGGGTGAGTTGTCTTTGGTCATAACTTGATTGTAATACACAGAAGGAGTTGAAGCGCCTACCAACCATGTAACTTGAGAAACACTGGGTTTATTTTGAATATGCAGATTAATCTGCTTTGCAACTTTATAAGTTTCTTCAACTGCAGTGCCGTTTGGCATATACACATAAATCTCAAATTGATCGCGATCTGCACTAGGAAAAAACACGTTAGCTAGCTGAGTCGAAAGCACAAAACCAGACAAACAAAAAGCAGTCACCAAGGGCAATACTAGCCATGGTTTTTTAATCGAGGTTTTAAGTAATCCGGCAAACGCAGTTGATATCGAAGGCATCTGCAAGCCTCTTCGATACCACGCATAACTTTCACTGCTGTCGCGAGGAAGATATCGAGCGGCGAGCGCTGCGATGATGGTTAATGAAATTGCAAGTGAGCCAAGCAATGCCATGACCACGCTGATAGCGATGGGTCCAATAAAGTCACCTATATTACCCTGTAGTAAAAATATTGGCATAAATCCCAATACGGTAGTCAGCGTTGATGCTAATAATGGCGCAAACAAGTGATTAACGCTTTTCTCTAAGGCCTGCAACCTGGTCAGCTCGCGGTTTAGCAGGTTTATGCGAATTTCATCTGTGATAACTATCGCGTTATCAATCAGCAAACCGATGGCGATAATGATGCCAAAAATCGACATTTGATGAATTTGCTGTTCAAAGAAGCTCAACGAAAAAACCGCAAATGCGGCGCACAAAGGAAGCGCCAAACCGACGATAAAAGATGCTCGCATCCCCATAAAAACCAGAATCACGAACATGACTACCAACGAGCCCATCAATAGATTTCCGCTCAGTTCCGACAATCTTTTCTCGGTGTATTGGTTTTGCTCAAAGACGATACTCGCCTCGAACGAATCTGAAAATTCTTGATTAAATTGTTCAACTTTTTCTAGTATTGCCTGCGTCCATTGGTCTACCCGCACAGAGGTTTGCATGCGCGCTGCGATAAAAATAGTTTGCTGACCATTGAGCATCGCAATTTCAGACACCGGTGTTTGCCAGCTTCGTTCTACTGTTGCTAAATCAGACACACGCAAGTAATTGCTTTGTTGTGCCACTATTGGAATATTGCCAATAACATCAGTGCTTTCTAATGGTTCCGACACCTGCATACGAATATTACGCTGTGGATGGCGCACAACACCGGCGGGCTGTTTTGCATCCGCAGCAGCGATTCGTTGACTCACCTGCTCGAGGGTCAATCCGGCAAGTGACAGCGATTGACTGTCTAAGGTCACCACCACTTGTTCGTTAGGTTGGCCGAAGATTCTGACCAACTCAGTGCCCGCAACATTGCGTAAGCGATCAGTTAACTCATTTGTCATGCGGCCCGACATACTAAAAGGTGTGGTCTGCGGATATTTTGCCTGCATAGACAACACCAAGGTAAACGCCGTAGCGCCGCGCTTATCTTCCAAGATAGGTTTAGCAGCGCCGAGCGGCAGTTTGGCGCTAGCATTTTCTAGACTATCTCTGATTTTCGAAAAAATTTGTTGATTTGTGCTGTTATCCGTCCAGTCTTGTAATTCTACTTGAATGCTTGAAAAACCGGCTTTGGAGGTTGAACGAACCTCTTTAATTTCGTACAGCTCGCGCAGTTCATCTTCCAAAACATCAGAGACCAAGGCTTCCACTCGTTCTGCAGAGGCTCCCGGAAACGCAGTAAGCACCACCACGTTGCGTAAATCGATACGAGGATCTTCTAGTCTTGGTAGATTTTGCAGGGCAGATAGACCCGCAACGAGCACGATAATAATGCTGAGCACCAGTAGATGCCCACGACGAAAAAACAATGTGTACCATGGCGGAGTTTGATTGGTATTATCTTGCTGGTTCATTTTAGCGACCTGCAACGGTTGACATGATAGATACTTGAGAAATCAGTTGATTTGGCGTTAGGCGCTGCAACCCATTGATCACAACAAAGTCGCCTTGACTGACTGCACCTGTCACATAAGCTCTGTCATCTTCAATGTATTCGACCGCGACAATCCTGCTCGCAATTTTGTATTGAGATTGATTGCTTTCTTCTTTTTGAGGTTCTGCAACATACAGCGTCCAAAGTCCTCGCACACCATTGGCCAATGCACTGATTGGGACCCAAGCACCTTTTTGTGCGGTCTGACTTTGTACACTTAAGGATACTAAGTCACCTTGCAAAATATATGGATTGCTATCATCTTGGATAAAAAATACTGCATCAATTGCCCGCGTCGCGCGGTTGCGGTGTTTAGCAATAGATTGTAATACTGCGCTTATCGGCATTCCGTTGAACTCTAAGGTGTATTGCTCTCCAACATTTACACCAAACGCTGATTGCATCGGCAAACCAAAACGTGCTTCAAGTTGTTGGCTTGCGATTAACGAGAACACAGGCTGGCCTGGACTGACCACCGTACCTTGATCTAATAATTGACTAGTCACTTGGCCATCAAACGGGGCAACAATTGACGACTTGTTAATCTCGACTTGTAATGCTTTTAAACCCTCCTCTACTTCAACTACCGCCGCGTTTGCCGCTTTTAACCTAGCATTGGCTTGGTCGAGATTTTGTTTTGAATCAAGCTTGGCCGCGACAAGTTCGTTTAAACGATTTGCTGAAATTTGGGCAAACTCTGCATCTGCCTGTGCGCGTTTAAGACTTGCTTGTAGTTGGCGAGTTTGCGCGTTTAGACGAGCGACGTCTAACGCTGCTAATACTTGCCCCTGTTTAATCAAATCGCCTTCGGTCACCATCAGCTTCGATAGGCTTCCTGATAATTCAAAGCCTACTTGCGCAGATTTTGATGACTCTATAATGCCATAAACTTTTTGCTGTTTAGTGTATTGCGATACTACCTCAACGGGTTGTACTTGCACATTTGCATTTTGAATAGCAAGTGATTGCTCGTTGGTATATGCGTTTACGACTTTTTCGCCAGATATTAGCATCAGTACTATCAACAATGCAGCGCTCACGCCGCCAAGTGCATATAATCTGCCTAAGGCACGGTTGGCTTGTGGTTTGGAAACGGGTTGTTGATCTGTCATTTTGCGCTTAGCTCTCAAGTATATGATGCATAATTTAAAGTATATGCTAGACTATAAATACTAGACTGTACAGTTTGATTAATAAAAATTAATATTGTTGACGTGAACATATCGGCAGTAATTGAATAAGGTAACCACAGTGAACCCAATTGCGAACAAACCTAAAGCCTTAGGCCGTCCAAAAAGCTCTGCAAAAAGACGCGCAATATTGCAATGTGCAAGTGAGCTGTTTTTACTAAATGGGTATTCTCACACTTCAATGGACGAAGTTGCCAAAACCAGTCAAGTGTCGAAACAAACCGTGTATTCCCATTTTTCAAATAAAGAAACGCTTTATACTGCCGTGATTGAACAAAAATGTGAACAATATCAAGTAGAAGCCGCTAGCATTTGCTTAACCACTAGTCCCCTTGCTGATTTGCTAGACGGTATTGCTCAACGATTTTTGAGTTTGCTATGTGACCCTGGGGTTATTGCGATGTACAGTGTTGTGATAGGTGAGTCTAAAAACAATCCAGAAGTGGCACAGTTATTTTATGATGCCGGTCCTCTGCACAGCGTTAAATTAGTCGCAAAGTTACTTCAAGACCACCCCGACAGTAATTTAGACGAGACGTCATCAATGGATGTTTCACACGATTTCTTCAACTTGTTAAAGGGTGACTTCCATATGCGAAGCATGCTTAACCTTCACTATAACGATATGTTAGCAGATCCCTCATACCGCATTAAAGTCGTGCACAAAACGCTCGCTATCATTGCTTACGTCAAAGGCTAGGTTGCTTAGCAGATTCCTGCCTGCGCAGGCAGGACTATTGACTTAGCCGAACCGCATTACGACATTCAAAAAACACCGAAACACGTTGATAATTAGTGACTCAATAGCGCCATTATTCTACCGCTATATACGCCATTTTATTGTCTCTTGTTGACTTTAAAAAACTACGTTAATCTTAGGGCGTTAAAAATTTAGGAGTATTTTTATGGTTGTAAAATTCATTACTTCGAGCTTTGCTATTTTGTTTTTACTGGCAGGATGTGGCAATGCGGGAGGAAAGTTAGGTAAAAACACAAACGAAGATATCTTAGAAAAATATCAAAACTGCACGGTCTCCGAACCGTCGGGCACCTATGCAATGACGTGCGAAAATGTAGTGAAAGAATGTAAACGCAGAAAAACTGAAGGAAATAATGCGTGTAAACTTTAATTAATATACACGCATTTTGTTACAAACAACACTCGACGACAGCCCCCTTATTATTTGGGGGAAAATATACCCTCGATATAAATTGTGTTCCCGCGCATCGGCCACCAGGGCGGCCCTACCCAGCGCTAGATCTTGATGCCTGATAGTATTCAAACAAGCCATAATTCTGCTAACCCACTAACAGGCCTTGCCAATAGAAGAGACGGTATGCAGCTAACAAAACCGTTTTTGCAGAGCAAATAATTCTAAGCGCCAATTTAACGCTCCAAGTTGGATAACTCAAAACGCAAAGGATTGATATATTTATACAATTATTTGCTAGAATGGCGGCAATCAAACATTAGGGTGTGGACGACTTCGTTAATGACAACTTTTACCGGTAACCATGTGCTCAGCGTTAGTCAATTTGACCGTCAAGCAATCGAAAAAGTATTTTTTGTGGCAGACAAAATGTTGCCATATGCAAAACGTGATAAGCGCACCGAAGTTCTGAACGGTGCAATTTTGGGTAACTTATTTTTTGAGCCAAGCACACGCACCAGAGTGAGCTTTGGCACCGCCTTTAATTTATTGGGCGGCGAAGTGCGAGAAACCACCGGTATGAGCAACTCCGCATTGGCAAAAGGTGAGTCACTGTACGATACAGCGCGCGTCCTTAGCGGTTACTCCGATATTATTGCTATGCGACACCCTGTATCTGGTTCTGTGGCTGAATTTGCCGAAGGCTCACGCGTGCCAGTTATCAATGGTGGTGACGGAGCCAATGAACACCCGACTCAAGCCCTTTTAGATCTGTATACAATCGGCAAAGAGAGAAAATCACACGGCGCAGGCATCGACGGCTTGCATATTGCGATGATTGGGGATTTGAAATATGGACGTACCGTTCACTCATTATCAAAGTTATTATGCCTTTATGAAAACATTCACTTTACGCTGATATCGCCTGACGAACTAAGTATGCCTGCCTACATTTGCGATACGATCACCAACGCAGGACACAAATTAACTATTACTAATCAGCTAGAAGGCAGTGTCAATGCAGATATCTGCTATCAAACCCGGATTCAAGAAGAACGCTTTCCCTCTCAAGATGAAGCAAATAAATATCGTGGTAAGTTTCGCTTAAATCAGCTGATTTACACCAAACATTTTCAGTCCAAAACCGTTATCATGCATCCTTTGCCGCGCGACTCCCGCGCAGAAGCAAATGAACTAGACAATGATTTAAATCTAAATCCCAACTTAGCAATTTTCCGCCAAACTGATAATGGCGTATTGGTAAGGATGGCACTGTTCGCGCTGACATTAGGTGTCGAAGACAAAGTTGCAGACTTCGATAGACCCGTTCACTGGTATAGCAACAAAGGCAATCAATAGAATGAATAAATCCGAAACACTTTTCGCACGTGCTCAAAAAACAATTCCAGGCGGCGTAAACTCTCCTGTTCGCGCATTTAAGGCCGTCGGTGGCACTCCTCGTTTCATCCAAAAATCCGACGGCGCTTATATTTGGGACGCGGATGGCAAACGCTACATTGATTACATCCAATCGTGGGGGCCAATGGTATTGGGTCACAATAACCCACAGATACGTCAAGCGGTGATTGATGCAGCCGAATTTGGTCTCAGCTATGGCGCGCCCACTGAAGCGGAAGTAATCATGGCCGAATTGGTCAGCAAATTGGTACCGTCAATGGAAATGGTGCGCATGGTCAATTCTGGTACGGAAGCGACAATGAGTGCAATTAGACTGGCGCGCGGTTATACCAATAAGGACAAAATTCTAAAATTTGAAGGCTGCTATCATGGTCACGCAGATTCTTTATTGGTAAAAGCTGGCTCAGGTGCACTGACCTTTGGCGTACCAAGCTCTCCTGGGGTGCCTGAAGATTTTGCAAAACACACCTTAACGGTTGATTTTAATGACATAAACTCTGTGCAAGCTGCGTTTGACGAACACGGTGATGATATTGCGTGTATTATTGTTGAACCTGTGGCTGGAAATATGAACTGCATACCTCCAGTCGAAGGATTTTTAGAGGGCTTGCGGGCTATTTGCGATAAATACCACAGTCTGCTTATTTTTGATGAAGTGATGACAGGTTTTAGGGTTTCCTTAGGTGGCGCTCAAGAGCGCTATGGTGTAAGCCCTGATCTGACATGCTTGGGTAAAGTAATAGGGGGCGGTATGCCGGTTGGGGCGTTTGGTGGCAAGCGAGATATTTTGACTCATATCGCGCCAACCGGGCCCATCTATCAAGCGGGCACACTTTCAGGCAACCCTGTTGCAATGGCGGCTGGATTAGCCGCATTAACGCAACTTAGTGTACCAGGTCTGTACGACTCAATCTTTGAAAATACTCAAATGTTAGCAGAAGGCATCAGAGACGCCGCTCACAAGCATGGTATTCCAATGACAATTAATGTGGCGGGCAGTATGTTCGGTATTTTCTTTACAGATGTCGACAAAGTCACGAATTATAAACAAGCAACCAGTTGCAATACTGCACAGTTTAATAAGTTTTATCATGGGATGTTGAACGAAGGCGTATATCTTGCGCCAGCCTCGTTTGAAGCAGGCTTTGTTTCAAAAGCTCACACTAAAGAAGTTGTGCAAGCGACAATTGATGCCGCTGACCGCGTGTTTTCGACACTCACGCATGATTAATACAAACGACGGACACGCATTTTGATACTCGTATTCGGTGCTTTAGTGGTTGCAATGGTGTACGCCCTTGCAATCACCTTGTTGTGGCGCAAAGAAAGGTATTTAAATAGGCAACACAACACAATCATCAAAGATAGCTTAATGACGCATCCTACACCTTTACTAAGCGCTGACAGAAGCGAGATGAGCGATGATGAATATCAACGAAAAGCCGATGAAGCAATGCGCTTTTCTCAAACCTTTCAAAAATTTGTACCCAAGCAGTTTGTCGAACATTTTGCAAAGCATGGCTCAGACGCTCTAGCGCTTGGACGTGCCGATGAAGACAACGTTGCAATAATGTTCTGCGATATTCGTGGCTTTACTGGGCTCTCAGAAAAAATGTCACCTCAAGAGTTGATGAACTTTCTGAATTCGTATTTTTTGCGAATGAATGCTCCGATACACTCCAACAATGGCTTCATCGATAAGTTTATTGGTGACGCAATCATGGCATTGTTTGACCGACCAAACGGCGAGGATAGCGATAAAGCCAGTGACGCAATACGCGCAGCTATGGGCTTACGCAAAGCCCTTTCTTTGTATAATGAACATAGGGCTAACAGCGGTTACGACCCGGTTGATATCGGTATTGGGATTCATTTTGGACCGGTTATTATCGGCACGGTTGGGTCTGATGATAGAATGGACACTACTGTTATTGGCGACAGTGTCAATATTGCCCAAAGGCTCGAAAGCCTTGCGCCGATTTACAATATCGATATTGTGGTCAGTGCTCAACTGATTAAAACAGCTGCGAGCACTACTGAGTTAAGCCAATCTGATATCGCAAGGGGCAATTTTGCAAATCGAGTGATTGATTGGGTGCGCGTCAAAGGCCGCACAGAACCCATTGAGCTTGTCGAGATCCTCTGCCATCTGCCCAAAGATATGCAAATTGAGCGTTTAGGTCAGCAGGATACTATCTTACAGATAATTGGGTTGAGAAAATCAGGTCAACTTAATGAAGCTTTACGAGTCGCGCATGAAGCCAGCCTTAACCATCCGCTAGATCCTATTTTAAAACATCATCGAGAGGCCTTAGAACGCCTTATTTTGGACATTCCATCACCCGAATGGGACGGTGCGCTAAGTCTTTAAGCAAAGGCCACGTTTGACTGCCGATAAGCTTGTACTGCTGGAAACAAACCAAGTAACAACGCAACAACGTTGATTAATCCAAGTAAGATAATAATATTTTGACTGACAATCCAGTAGTCAATGGCAATAGAAAACTCTGCGGTTAACCACTCACCACCAAACCATAGACAAAAAGTGACTAACGACAATGCAATCAATTGACTCAAGACACTCAGCGCTAAAACCTCAAGTTGGATCAAGATAAATATAAAGCGTGGTTTAGCGCCCATAATTCTCAGTACTTTAAACTCTCCTAAGCGTTCCCTCATCGTTGCCAACATCATTGTTGCAAGGCCAAATAGCGAAGAAATTAACATCAGCCCAGTAACGAGTAACAAGATGCTCTCGACAGAACCAAGCAGCTTCCACAGTTCAGCCAAAGCAACACCCGGTATAATTGCTGATAGTGCCTCTGGTTTATATTGATTGATGTCGCGCTGCATGGTCAACACCGCAATTCTAGAATTGAGCCCCAGCATAAATGAAGATATGTTAGTCGGCGCTGTTAACTCGCTAGTCGGCACCTTTGTGACACCTGCATCATGCTCATCAGTTGCTGAGTTTTTCGCTTTATGTTTGTGTTCGCTATCAAGAGCATGCTCGTCAAGAGGCTCGTGAGCGTGTTTGTGCTGTTCATCATGTTGTGGACGAGAAAAACTAGAAGAACGATTACCTTCACTGGGCCGGGACAATCCGCTGGTATGGGGCGTTGCGTGGATACTTTCCAAAGCCCCCAACAGAACATACAAAGACCTGTCAACTGGTGTGCCCGTCTTCTTCAAAATACCACTGATTGTAAAAGGAAAATCATGATGGTGACTAAAGCTAACGCTTCCCAAACCATGCGACAATGTTACTTGCTGGCCAATTCTATAGTTAAGCTGCCTCGCAACGTCAGCGCCCACTACCAAATCATAGGCATATTTAAATTTTGCGCCGTCAGCAAACAACAGGTCTTGCTGCTTTGCATATTTGTAATGCTCAAAATACAAATTTTCAGTGCCAACCACGGCGAATCCCTTGTGCGAATCGCCTAGTGAGAGAGGAATAGTCCACTTGACGCGTGAATCATCTTGCCACTCTTGATAGGTAGACCAAGCAACAGTATTGGCATTTCCACCCAAGCCAAACACCGAACTCAACAAGACGTTTATTTGACTACTACGACCGGCAACGACCAAATCCACTCCCGCTACAGTGCGCTGAAAACTATCTTTAGCTTGGATGCGGATATGCTCCACACTAAGCAACAAAGCGGTGCTAATAACCAAAGCAACGAGGGTTAATAACACTGATGACTTGCGGTTTAATAGACTTTTAACGGCTAGCCGGAAAAGCATTATGCACACCCTTTCATATTGGCGGCATCTTGACTAGTCAAACCATCTTGACCCGCCACGACATCTGAATCTGTAGACAGACTCACAGCGACAGTGTTAATGGCTGAGAGCGATACCTTATGCTCAAAAAACTGCGACAAACGTCTATCATGGCTGACAAATAACGCCGTGGTACCAAACTGTTTCAAGCTGTCAAACAACAGCGTCATAAATCCATGCGTTGCATCTTCATCTAAGGCTGAAGTAGGTTCGTCTGCAATTAGAAGCTTGGGCTGATTAATTAATGCCCTAGCAATAGCGACACGTTGCATTTGTCCTACGCTTAATTGGTCCGCGCGTTGCTGCAAAATAGCGACTGGCAGTTGCAAACGTTCCAACAGTTCTTTTGCTAAGGACTCTACGCTAGGCAAATTTGACTGTTGTTGAATTACTTGATTGAAGAATCGAGCCGTTTTTAAATTATCGATGACCGACAGATAAGGAATAAGGTTGAACTGCTGAAAAACAATCCCAAGATGTGCCGCTCTAAAAGCATCCCGTGTTGAACTTTTAAGTTGATAGATATTCTGGCTTAGCACATCGACAACGCCCGAAGTGGGCACTAACAAACCGCATATAACATTAAGCAGAGTAGTTTTCCCACTGCCAGATGCACCTGACAAAAAAACATGCTCACCATGATTCATTTCCCAATGGGCAATAGATAGCACCGCTGATTCGGACTTGGGATAGGTATACTCAAGCTTTCTAAGCTGCAAGATTATGTCTTTTTTCACATATTACTCGTCGAAGTTAAGCTGCTTTGCGAGAAGTTGATCAACAGTAGGCTCTATTGCACTGCGTTTGATGAACTGTATCGAAGGTGCAAAAAAAGCAGCCCCTGTTTCAGCGTTGGTGTAATCCAGCAAGCGATCGTAATTACCATTTTCATCACCAAAGATACGGCTATGCAAAATATCTTTAAACGCATTGCCATCATTGGAGCAACTTATATAAAACAGGCCCTGCACCAACAAATCACCATACGGCATACTTTGCTTTAACAAGCTCGGATATTTACCGTGTCTTAGTAACTTTGTACGATGGGTGTGAGAGCTTAGCCCACTGTCGACAACCGCTAGATTGTGCTCTTTAGTGCGCCCAATAATAGCTTCTTGGCGTTTTAAGGATAGCGCATTCCACCTGACCATATCGTGCCGATAACGCTGTATATGTATATAACTACCGCCATAAAATTCAGGGTCTTCATCACCAATCACAGCCACTTCTAGTTTTTTCATGCCTCTAGGGTTTTCATCAGCATCAATAAATCCAGTCAGGTCGCGTCCGTCCAAATAACGAAACGCCCTTACTTGTTCTACTAACTCAATATGAATTTTGAGCAAGTCCAGTACTTCAATACCCATCGCATGAACAATATCTAAACGGTCTGCACGCACTTGAATAAACAAGTCACATTGCTGCACCGGTGCGCATCGATCCTCGCATTGCATATTTGGAAAAGGCGATAGCGCGCGCGGAGTATGGTCAGGATAGAGTTCATGCCAAAAGCTTGTACCAATCGCAATTACGCCAGACACCATTGCTTCGTAATGCTCGTCGTCATAATGCTCAAACAAATCAAGCAGTCTCGCGAGTTTAGTCCTAATCGCCGCCAAATCATCGTCGACCACATTAAACAGCAAATATTGAGCATGAAGATTTGGTTCCGCAATAATTCCTTTTTGCGCTTGTGCCATTAGTAACCTGCCGCCTGTCCGTCTTTTCGGGTTTCTGAAGCACCATAAAAAACCTTAGTCTTTTGGTCTTGCATAATGGCTTGATAACCGCCAAATGCGCCAGAAACATCCGTCAGCGTATGACCCTTCTTCACTAACTCTCGCCTCGTTTTGAATGAAAAACCAGATTCTAAACTGATATAACCACCATCCGTCATGATATCTCCTTCTGGAGAACTTGAGCCCGAATGCAAAATCCGAGGCGCATCACCGGCTTCTTGCAAGTTCATACCAAAATCAATCATGTTAACCACGATTTGTGCATGCATTTGTGGCTGAGTGCCACCGCCCATTACCCCAAAACTCATCAGCGCTTGGTTATTGCGGGTTATAAATGCAGGAATAATCGTATGAAAAGGTCGTTTGCCCGGCGCTAAGGCATTAAAATGATTGGCGTCCAACGAAAACATTTCGCCACGGTTTTGTAGAACAAATCCTAAATTGGTTGGGATCATGCCAGATCCCATTCCGCGGTAATTACTCTGAATCAGCGACACCATGTTACCGAACTTATCAGCAACCGTCAGATAGATAGTATCACCTTGGTTTTTACCCGCATCAAGACGCTTTGATGCTTTGTAGGGATTAATCAGTTTTTGTCGTTGTTTGGCGTACTCTTTGGAGATTAACCAATCTACGGGTATTTGGTTAAATGCGGGATCAGCGTAATATTTAGCCCGATCCTCAAAGGCTAATTTTTTGGCTTCAACAAACGTATGTACGAACTCAGCAGAATCTCTTTTCATACTCTCTAGGTCATAAAGCTCTAGTACGTTTAAAATCTGTAGAGCAGCAATGCCTTGACCATTAGGTGGCAATTCCCACACATCATAACCACGATAGTTGCTTGAAACAGGTTCGACCCATTCTGAGGTATGAGTAGCCATATCGTCATAGTTTAAAAATCCGCCCTGTCCTTGCATAAATGCACCAATCGTTCGTGCAATATCGCCTTTATAAAATGCGTCTCGTCCACCCGTGGCAATTTTTTCATACGTTGAGGCTAAGTTAGGATTTGTAAAAATCTCACCTTTTTTGGGTGTTTTTCCGTTTTTCGTAAACGTCTCAGCAAAGCTCGGATAGTCGCCAATGCGCCGTTGATTTAACTCAAAGTAATAAGCTATCAGTTCAGAAACGGGAAATCCGTTGCGAGCGTAACCGATAGAGGGTGCCAAGAGTTCTTGCATTGATTTACTGCCAAATCGCTCGTTCAACATAAACCAACCATCAACCGCACCTGGTACCGAAACAGGTAAGGGTCCAAAGGCTGGAATTTTACTCATGCCTTGTTTTTTAAAATGGTCAATCGTCAAACTTTTTGGTGAACGGCCTGAGGCGTTGAGGCCATATAGCTGTTTTGACTCTGCATCCCAAACAAGCGCAAAAAGGTCTCCACCGATCCCTGAGCCAGTAGGCTCGACCAACCCAAGCATAGCGTTGGCGGCAATAGCAGCATCTACTGCATTACCTCCGCTTTTTAGCACATCAAGAGCCACTTGAGTCGCAAGCGGTTGGCTAGTGGCTGCCATGCCGTTTTGAGCAATAACTTCAGATCGACTGGCAAAAGGTTCACCTGTGATTCGATCATAAGCCTGAGTATTAATAGCAATAAAAATTGCAGTAATAGTGAGCAATGACTTTGAAAATGACCTTAGCATATTGTTCTTCTTATTTTAGTGTATGTCGTTGGTGTTAGGAATATAGCAACGCTTTTTGTAAGTTCAAAAATTAACAAAATAGTTGACTCATCCCTTCATTGTAACCGCTAATTGTAGCAAGTGCGATGAGGATTTTATTTATACAAAGAAGTGTCACAGAGTAATACGCTAGGGTCGTTTAAGGTTTTGCTGTCGGCTTAAGTGTTTTAGCTTCTACGGTCATCTTCGCGGAGACGAAAATCTCGTTAAATTAAATTTATAGCCGAATAAAGGGAGTTTCTTACAGATTCCTGACTGCGCAGGAACGACGGTTGACGTTATGATATTACGACTGTTTTACTACAAAAAAATCCCATGACATGTGGCCATAGGATTTTGTTTTTGAAGTTCAACAATACAAGTAACACTTGCTGTGCTGATTGACATAATTCATTACGAAAGTTTTGAGGTAAAAGGCAAGCTGGCGTTTTTTGATTTTATTATTACCAGCTTGCAACACACACAACTCTGTATTAACGGCCGCCTGTAAAGTCTGGATATGCTTCCAATCCACACTCACTCATGTCAACGCCCTCAAACTCTTCTTCTTCACTTACGCGCACACCCATCACCGCTTTGATCGCTAGCCAAACTGCGAAGCTGGTGCCGAACACCCACACGAAGATAGTCAAAGCACCGACCAACTGTCCAACAAACGCTGCATCTGGGTTAGTGACTGGCACCAACATTAGGCCCAAAAAGCCAACCACGCCATGCACAGATATTGCACCCACTGGATCATCGATCTTTAGCTTGTCTAAACCGATTATACTAAGCACAACTAAAATCCCACCCGCAGCTCCAAACAAAGTTGCAACCAATGGTGTCGGCGTTGAAGGTTCTGCTGTAATTGCCACCAAACCAGCTAATGCACCATTTAACGCCATCGTTAAATCTGCTTTTCCGAATAATACTCGTGCTAACAATAATGCTGCAATTGTTCCGCCCGCTGCTGCCGCGTTAGTATTCATAAATACGATTGCAACGCTGTTTGCACTTTCTACAGATGCGGTTGCAAGCACAGACCCACCGTTGAAACCAAACCATCCCATCCACAAAATAAAGGTACCTAGCGCCGCTAACGGAAGGTTTGCACCTGGTATTGCGTTTACTTTGCCATCTGCAGTGTACTTACCTTTACGAGCGCCTAAGACTAGCACCCCTGCTAAGGCTGCTGAAGCACCGGCCATGTGAACGATTCCGGAACCAGCAAAGTCAGAAAAACCAAGGTCGCCAAGAGTGTATAGACCAAAGACTGCTTCACCACCCCATGTCCAAGCACCCTCCATTGGATAGATGAAGGCACACATCGGAACCGCAAATGCCAAGAAAGCCCACAGTTTCATGCGCTCAGCAACCGCACCAGAAACAATTGACATTGCCGTTGCCACAAACACTACTTGGAAGAAAAAGTCTGCTGCTGGGGCGTATGTTTTAGGGTCTTCGGTAACACCCGTCGCACCGTCAGACGTAATGCCGTCTAAAAACATAACAAAATCACCACCGCCGTACATGATGCTATACCCACAAATCATATACATGGTGCATGCAATCGCATAAAGAGCGACGTTTTTAGTCAGTATCTCAGTGGTGTTTTTGGCTCTAACAAGGCCAGCCTCAAGCATCGAGGAACCCGCCGCCATCCACATGACTAGTGCGCCACAGATTAAAAAATAGAAGGTATCT
>Ga0115565_10000228_pt1 | contig 47135 bp, 35 predicted proteins | sample COGITO_mtgs_1105_FD_87199 | JGI IMG/M metagenome (GOLD analysis project Ga0115565, IMG submission 87199) | Pelagic marine microbial communities from North Sea - COGITO_mtgs_110530 | ecosystem: Environmental > Aquatic > Marine > Epipelagic | place: Germany:Helgoland, sampling site Kabeltonne... | reverse complement strand
TAAAGAATTTTGGCAGTTGCCGCAACACGGTGTGGTTTATCTAAGTTCATGCTTTACAAGTGAAAAACGCACGGGCACTGTCGCCGAATTATTGAATAACGAGAAGGTGCCGGCACTTTTTAATCATTTACACCTCACCGAGGATATCATGACTGTAAGTGCACAATTAGCCGAACTTGAGCCTTGTGGCTGCGTAGTTTCGTTTGCAGGACAACTTATCAGCCATGATTATGCCGTGAATGGCATTGTGTCAAAAAATGACGGGTCAATTACACGTAGCATTTATTTGGAGAAACTTGTAAGGCAAATAGAGATTGATGAGGCTGAATTGGACGTTGTGTTAGCCCAACAAGATACTCATAAACGCGAATCTGAACAGGCAGCGCTGAATTTTCAGACGCTCGGACAAAATGCGAATCAAATAACGCAACAATTGTACGAGCTAAATGTGCGTAAAACGCAAAAACAAGAGCAGCGGCAATACAGTCTCAAACGGGTTGCTAAAATCAATGACGATATTCTAAACAATGAGCTATCACTAGCTCAAGAAGAAGAAAAGCTAGCCAACCTAAGTGACCAAATTGAGTGTGACAACGAAGCACTCATCGTTGCTGAAGAAAAAGTAGCTGATGTTGTTCATGAGTGCGAACAACTAAATTATTTAATCGATCAACACAGAAATAAGGTCAATGAGTTGACCGCTCGCAAACATCAAATTGAACTGCAAGTCCAACAAGCTAACAATGAATTTACGGCGTTAAGTGAAAAGCAAAGTCTGATTAATTCGCAGATTGCTGAGATTACTGAAAAACTAGCGTTGTTAGCGCAAGAGCGAGAAGAATTGGAAATGCCTTCTGCTGACCAGCAAGCCAAGCTAAGTTTATTGTTTGAGCAAAAGCAGCGAACCTTAGCGCTGCAGACTGAATTGCAAGAGCAACTAAACATGGTCGAAGAAAAATTGCTGATAGCTGAAAAAGGCCAAACGGGCATTGCAAAAGTAAGCGATAAGATCAAAACTCAGATTGATAGCGAGCGACTATTAGCAGAGGGCTGCAAAGTAAGGGCAGAATCATTTATTGTGCAGCTTAATGATATGGAAAAACCGCTTAAGCCTATACTCGAAGAACTGCCAGAGAATATTTCAGAATCTAAGTGGCAGTCTGATTTGGAGCAAACTCAAACGGCAGTATTGAGATTAGGCGCGGTAAATTTGGCCGCAGTGAAGGAGTATGAACAACAAGCACAAAGAAAAAATCATCTGGATACTCAAAACGATGACTTACGCCAAGCGCTCGATATATTGCAGACAGCTATTCGTAAAATCGATAAAGAAACACGTACTCGGTTTAGACACACGTTTGACCAAGTTAATGCTGACCTCAAAATGTTGTTTCCGAAAGTGTTTGGGGGAGGGATCGCATATCTTGAATTGACGGATGATGATTTATTGGACACCGGTGTTACTATTATGGCGAGACCCCCAGGAAAGAAAAATAGTACGATTCATTTGCTTTCTGGTGGAGAAAAAGCGTTAACCGCATTATCATTGGTGTTCGCAATATTTAGATTAAATCCTGCGCCTTTTTGTTTGTTGGATGAAGTGGATGCGCCGCTGGATGATGCGAATGTTGGACGTTTCTGTAATCTAGTCTCAGAAATGTCAAAAACAGTACAATTTATATACATTACGCATAACAAAGTCGCAATGGAAATGGCAACTCACTTAACCGGTGTTACCATGGCTGAACCAGGAGTATCTAGAATGGTCGCTGTTGATATCGAAGAGGCAATTGCCATTGCAGAATAATAATAAAACGAGTAGCTGTTGATGGATGATTTACGTCTTACATTTTTGATTTTTGGTGTCGTTGCCATTGTCGCGATTTTGGTCCACGGCCTGTGGACAATACGAAAGAATGCTAACTCAAAGCGGCGCCCAAACGGATTTAGAACAAAACCTAGTGGCACTCACATTGGGCGCACTGATAATACTGATGGCAAATCCAGCGCTGGCATTATGCCATCTCGATCGGCAAACACTGAATTTGACGAACATGGCGTCGGTTCGGTAAGAGTGCTATCTGGGGTTAATCCGATTCCCCCTATAAAAATTGATACAAATCCTTCCGTTGATTTACGCTCTAATATAAAAGTGGTTAACGCTAAAGAAGACCAAGATGTCGATGACGTTGACTTATCTGAACCACGGCCGGTCAGACTTGATATTGTGCAAGACGATTCAGCCATTGCTCGAACTAGTGCAGAGATAGAAATGCCCAAAGAAGGCAAGGTTAAACTCATCGACGATAGTGAATTGGATGACTTGTCGCTCGCCAATTCAAGTATGGACTTTGGCTCAGTTGCGACGCCTAGGCAACCACAAGACGAACCGCACATCAGCAATAACAATAAACAATCACAACTGTATGGCAGTGTTGTAACACAGCCTAAGCCTGAGTTTTTGCGTCAAAAAACCAAACTGGAGCCAGCGTTAGGTATTCCCTCGCCGCCAGCGTCACTTTTAAAACGACAAGCAGAGTTGAATCAATTAAGCAGCGATTTAAAAGAAGTTATTGAGCCACATGCTGACAATCATAATCTTACGCGACCAGAACTTGAGCTAGTGTCTCAAGCGATGACGAACGGTGCTGATTCGAACAAACCAAAAAGTGACAAGCCAACGCCTTCGTTTGCAGAAAAAGAGGATGAACCTGAGCCCGAGCCAAAAGGCTTTGCCGCACACGCACGCAGGTTGGTATCAAGAAGGCGCAAGAGCGTTGCTGAGAGAATTCGTAAAGAGCCCAAACTAGCGAGTGATGCAAAACCCACTGAAGACCAGATGCGGATTGACTTTGATGAATCCCCCAAGGCTTCAACGGCGAGTAAAGAACCTCAAAAAGCATCATCACAGCAACAAGAGGTGTTGGTCTTGCATGTCAAAGCAGCAGATGACATGCCTATTCAAGGAGCATCTTTGCTGCCAATGCTTTTGACCTTAGGGTTTAAATTTGGCGAGCAAGATATTTTCCATCGTCACGTAAACACCAATGGCAAAGGACAAGTATTATTTTCTCTGGCTAACATGTTCAAACCAGGTCACTTTGACATTGATGCGATGGAAACCTTTACAACACGAGGCCTTGCCCTTTTCATGATGCTGCCAATTGATGGTGATCCACAGCAAGTTTTTAACATGATGCATAATGCGACGCGCAAGCTTGCAGAAGAGTTTAACTGTGAAATTTTAGATGAAAAGAGACAGCCATTAAGTAAACTTGCTTTGCAAAAATGCTCAGAAAAAATCAGAGAATTTGAACGCGGGAAGCAATAATCCAACTTCGCCAGTGGGGGTTTGTTTTGAAGCAGACCGCCAATCTCAAGCCTTCATTTTGTAAGAGTTAAGAATGACAGACATCCATGCTGCTGCAACACGCGTCTTAGCGTTAAAAGAAACCTTAGAAGCACACAACTATCAATACTACGTCGAAGATTCTCCCAGCGTGCCTGACAGCGAGTACGATAGGATAATGCGCGAGCTTATAGCGCTTGAAAAGCAATTTCCCTCGCTCGTTAATAGTGATTCCCCAAGCCAAAAAGTGGGCGGCAAACCATTAGCGAAATTTGACAGTGTGGCGCATGAAGTCCCGATGCTATCCTTGGATAATGGTTTCGATGAAGCTGACCTTGCGGCATTTGAAAAACGTATTCAGGATAGACTCAATATAGACTATGACATTACCTTTAGCTGCGAGCCTAAATTGGATGGACTAGCCGTGTCTATCCTTTATCAAGACGGTGTATTGGTTCAAGCGGCTACGCGCGGTGATGGACAAGTTGGTGAAAATATAACGCAAAATGTAAAGACCATCGCCAATGTACCGATCAGATTGCGTGGTACCGACTATCCAAAACGTTTAGAAGTCCGCGGAGAAGTCTTTATGCCCAAAGCTGGCTTTGAAGATTTAAACAAGCGCCAACAAAAAAATAATGCTAAAACGTTTGCCAACCCGCGTAATGCAGCGGCGGGTAGTTTACGTCAATTAGATTCGAGAATCACCGCTAGACGGCCGCTACTATTTTACGCCTACTCGATTGGTGTGATAGAAGGCGGAGAGTTTGAAGCAATTACACAGCACAGCGAGAGGTTAAATGCATTGGCCGCCAGAGGACTGCCTTTGTGCAAAGAAACGTCTGTAGTGACAGGCAGCAAGCAATGTATAGAATACTTTAATCACATTGGTAACTTAAGAGATAAACTTAGCTACGACATAGACGGTGTCGTGTTTAAAGTCGACGACTTTGTGCTGCAACAACGTTTAGGATTTGTCGCTAAGGCCCCAAGATGGGCGATGGCACAAAAATTCCCTGCCCAAGAAGAAATGACCACTGTGCTTGACGTAGAGTTTCAAGTAGGAAGAACAGGTGCTATTACCCCAGTGGCTAGGTTGTCACCGGTATTTGTTGGTGGTGTCACAGTGTCAAATGCGACCTTACATAATCAAGATGAAATAAGTCGTCTCGGTGTAAAAATAGGCGACACGATTATTATTCGCAGAGCCGGTGATGTAATACCGCAAGTAGTTTCGGTCGTCGAGGCAAAGCGCACCGGCACAGAAACGGATATTGTTTTTCCCGAACGCTGCCCAATATGCGAGTCACACATTGAACGCGTCGACAGTGAAGCAGTAGCGCGATGCACTGGCGGTTTAGTCTGCAGCGCCCAGCGCAAACAGGCTATCATTCATTTTGCATCGCGCAAGGCGTTTGATATTGATGGTTTGGGAGACAAAATTGTTGAACAGTTGGTTGATGCTAATCTTGTGCACAATCCAGCTGATTTATTTAGCTTAGATCTGCCAACGTTAATTACACTTGATCGCATGGGAGAAAAGTCTGCGGTTAACCTACTGCGTTCTCTAGAGCTCGCAAAATCTACTACATTACCTAAATTTTTATATTCATTAGGTATACGAGAGGTAGGAGAAGCCACTGCGCGCAACCTTGCGATGCATTTTTATACTTTGGATAACTTAAAAAAAGCTAGCCGCGAGCAATTGGTCGAAGTGCAAGACGTTGGAATTATTGTCGCAGAACATGTTTATAACTTTATAAATGAAGCGCCTAATCTTAGTGTTATCGAAAAGCTATTGGCGCTTGGCATCAATTGGCCATTTATCGAGCAGGCTAGTCAAGAGCAACAACCCCTGAGCGGTAAAATCATTGTCCTGACCGGAACGCTCTCTCAAATGGGACGAAGTGAAGCCAAAGCCAAATTGCAAGACTTAGGCGCAAAAGTATCTGGTAGTGTATCAGCAAAAACGGATTTGTTAATTGCAGGTGAAAAAGCAGGGTCTAAGTTGAGTAAAGCGCAAGAATTAGGCATTGAAGTGTGGGACGAGAACGCAATGGTGGCATATTTCGCAGCGCTTTAGTAAAACACTATCATCATTTACCGCGTGTTTGGCGGCTTTTCCAAGCACGCATAACTGACCATCTCCAAATGCTATCCATACCAAAATATCCCACTATTCCTGCTACAACAGAGCAAATCGCACAGCCCAATAAAAATGCAGGGCCAATAGTGGTGATTGATTGCATTAGCCAACTCCAACTTAACTCGAACTCAAAATGCGTCATTTTGGTCCCCAGTACAGTACTGCCAACTAGATATGCAATATAGAATATTGGCGGCATAGTAATGGGATTAGTGACCCAAACTGTGGCGATCGATAAGGGTAGGTTGACGCGCAATGGAATAGCGGCCGCGGCAGAAAATATCATTTGAAACGGTACAGGCCAAAACGCAAAAAATAAACCAATGCCAAAAGCGCCAGATGCTGATCTGCGATTAAGTAACCATAAGTTTGGATCATGAAGTAAATCGCCAAACATGCGCAAGTATCTCTGCTGCTTGATAGCCTTGGGGTCAGGTAAATAGCGTCGAATAAACTTCTTTGGCATAACAAATCGGTTCTCAAAGGGAGCAACATTGCTCAGATACACAGAAAAAATGATGTTCGGATTTATTGCTGTGTTCTTCAGTCATTTATGGTGGCAAAGTTTACCATCAATTTATGCAATAGGGTTATCTGTCTTTGTTAGTTTAGTCTTAATCGCAATACGTAAACTGCCGATTGTCACTGGTGCGTTGTTAGGTTTGATATGGGCGGGAGGCGCAGGTCACTATTATCTCAATTGGCAATTGCCGCATGAATTTTATAACCAAAATATAATAATAGAGGCCAAAGTTAGCTCCATTCATTTGTTGCCAAACGTCATCCCAGCCAGCCAACGTACTCAAAACCGGCCTTTGCTTCCTTCGATTAAAATTAATCTTACATTGCTAACAGCAGGCAAAACTTCTCTGCCGTTAAATCCTGAGGTGCGTTTGAGTTGGTACAAACCTGAGTTTTGGGTGCAGCAAGGGGATATTATTCAGGTTCTAACAAACCTTAAAGCGCCCATCGGTTTGGCCAACCCAAATGGTTTTAACTATCAAACATGGCTAGTGAGTTCTAATGTGGTGGCAACAGGGTATATTCAAAGCAGTCTTAGTAACAGATTATTATTAGCAAAGCCTAGCTATCGACAGCGCTTGATTAACAAAATACATCAAATGCCCCTAGACAAGGGCGCTGAAATTTTGTCGTTGAGCATTGGTTATCGTAAATTACTCTCTGACAAGACTTGGCAAGCTATTCAACAAACCGGTACTGCTCATTTGTTTGCTATATCGGGCCTACATCTGGCCATTGTTTTTAGTTTTGCTTACGTTATGTGTCGCTTCCTATTTGCCGCCGCTACAATCGCTTTGAATGTATCTTGTGGTTACCTTATCCATATCAATACTCGCCCTTTGTGCTTGTGTGTGGCGACCTTTATTTGTGCGGGGTATGCGTTTTTGTCAGGGTTTGATGTCCCAGTGATGCGTGCAGTACTATCACTTGGTTTGATTAGCCTTTTGAGTGTTTTTGGTCTTTATTGGCGGCTGACCTCGATAGTCTTAGCATTATTGTGTGCTTTCATTGTGATGAGCCCGCTCTCGGTTTTAAGTGTCAGTTTTTGGTTTTCATTTAGTGCTATTGCATTTATTTGGTTTTGTTTGTGGTTAATGCCGGGTGCGGCAAGTAACTGGCGAGAAAAAGTATTAAAAGCGGTCAAACTGCAAGTTGCTCTATCTGTATTGATGATGCCTATTGTTGCGTTTAGTTTTAGTTATTTATCTGCATTCTCGGCGCTGATCAACCTTGTTGCTGTGCCATTCATAAGCTTGTTGGTCGTCCCTGTGTGTGCAGTCGCTTTGGTGATGCTAATGCTTCAACAAGAACATATTTCCGAATCGCTTTTTGGTGTTGCTGATCGCCTGCTAGAGGTTGGATTGAGCAGTTTAATTGGTATCACGCAATTTGATTTTTTAGGGCTTGAAGTAATTGCAATGCCACTAAGTGTGTTTTGTCTGGCATTGTTAGCAGCGATGATATTTATATTGCCTTACTGGCCGCAAAAATTGACCACGATTTTATTGTTGTGTTTGCCTTTGGGAAGCTATTTTTTGCCACAAAGATTAGCCCTATGGCAAATTAATATTATGGACGTTGGACATGGTTTAGCGCTAGTTGTTTACGTTGATGGCGACTATTTACTGTACGATACAGGCGCACGTTTTGTGAGTGGTTTTAGTCTTGCTGAATCGGTTATCAAGCCGTATTTTGATGCCATTCAGGTTGATAATATTGAGCACCTAGTGTTGAGTCACAGCGACAATGACCACGCTGGAGGGGCTGCTTATATTCAAAAAAATTTCGCTGTTAAACATTTTCATACAACACGCAGCACGTGCAATCGAGACAGTGTATTACTGAATAATACTTTTTTTAATAAACTTAAGATTGAAGTGTTCTGGCCATTGAAAGCGATACATAATGCTAAAAACAATGATTCATGTGTGCTCAAGTTAACCCATGTCGAGAGTCAGATATCAGTTTTACTGACAGGCGATATTGAGGCTAAAACTGAGAAAGTGCTGCTTGAGATGCACGCCAAAAAAGAAATAGATCTTCGCTCAAGCATACTTATTGCCCCACATCATGGCAGTCAGACATCTTCGTCTCAAGCTTTTGTATTGGCGGTTGCGGCTCAACATGTTGTGTTTAGCACCAAGCATAGGCATCGCTGGAACTTTCCAGCGCAAAGCGTACAAACTAGATTTGCGAACACGCGTGCAACCCTGCACAACACCGGTACCGAGGGACGCATTCAATTTTCTATTGATAATCAGATCGCATTCAGTCGATATCGCGTTGACGAATATAATCGCTGGTACTTCAAACCATAACGGTAATTATCGACCGTAAGTGCTTTAAGTGGCTATTAAATTTGGGAATTTAATATTAAAAGGGTTACAATTTATGAGATGAGAAGCCAACATAGAACTATATGACTAGCGTAAAAGCTGAAGAAAAGATTGTAAGAAGATTTTTAAAATATTTATCACCGTTTAAGCTGCCATTTTTTGTGGCTGTAATCGGTATGGTGGGTTATTCATCAGTTGACACGTTCGTATTTTCACAATTGCAACCGCTGATAGATGAAAGTCTAAAAACAGGTGATTCTGATTTTTTGCGCACAGCGGCTTACGTGATTGTTCCACTATTTATTATGCGCGGGGTTTTCAATTTTATGGGCTCTTATGCCCTGTCTTGGGTTGGTGGTCAAGTTGTCATGAAAATGCGCCAGCAGTTGTTTGAAAAGTATATTCACTTGCCGGTCGAATTTCATGATAATCATTCGGCAGGCACTCTTATTTCCAAAATAATTTATGATACCGAACAAGTTTCTAATGCGGCTGGCAAAGCCTTTTTAACCCTTATTAGAGAGGGTACCTTGGTAATAGGCCTACTTATCGTTATGTTTTATTACTCTTGGCAACTATCCTTAATATTTTTATTAATTGGACCTGTAGTAGCGGTCATTGTGTCGTTTGTCAGCAAACGGTTTAGAAAAGTAAGTAAAGCCATTCAAGACTCAATGGGGTCGCTTACAACAGGTGTCGAACAAGCCGTTAAGGGCCATAAGGTGGTGCTTATGTTTGGCGGTCAAAAATTAGAAAGTGAACGTTTCAACAATACCAATAATAATAATCGGCAACAAACTATGAAACTGGCGAACTCACAGATTCTGAGCGTGTCTAGCATTCAAATTATTGCCTCAATTGCATTGGCGTTTGTATTATTCGTGGCAAGTACGCCTGGAATGATAGAGAATTTAACCCCTGGTATTTTTATAAATGTTGTCGTTTGTATGGTGATGTTACTTAAACCATTAAAACAATTAACAACAGTCAATAATGAGTTTCAAAAAGGCATGGCTGCATGCGCTAGCGTGTTTAAAATACTGGACAACGTTGATGAACCTGATCTGGGTACTATTGAATTGGACAGAGCGGTTGGCCGCTTAAGTGTAAACAACGTTACGTTTACTTATCCGAGCAAGCAAGAACCTGCTCTGTGCAATGTGTCCTTCAAAGTGGAGCCAGGTCAAACAATCGCGTTGGTTGGTCGTTCTGGTAGCGGTAAATCGACGTTATCAAATTTGTTTACGCGGTTTTATGCTCCTGATACCGGTACCATAGAATTAGATGGGCAAGATCTAAGCAATGTAAAGCTGACATGCTTAAGGCGACAGTTTGCGTTGGTATCTCAACAAGTGACACTGTTTAACGATACTATCGCCAATAACATTGCTTATGGTAAGCAAGGCAGTGTTACTCGTGAACAGATTATAGCAGCCGCCAAAGCGGCTCATGTTACTGAATTTGTTGAACAGCAGGATAACGGTTTCGACACTTTAGTGGGAGAAAATGGACTAATGCTAAGTGGCGGTCAACGTCAACGCATTGCTATTGCTAGGGCAATTTTGGCAGACGCTCCGATCCTTATTCTCGATGAAGCTACCTCGGCTCTCGATACCGAATCTGAAAAATATATTCAGCAGGCGCTCGACGAACTACAAAAAGACCGCACAAGTATTGTCATCGCACACCGATTGTCTACCATAGAAAATGCAGACTTAATTTTAGTCATTGAGCGTGGACAAATAATTGAGCAAGGTTCGCATCTTGATTTACTTGCGCAAGAAGGTTTGTATTCGCAGTTGCACAGCATGCAATTTAAGCAAGTCTAAGTTCTTACGAGCGGCTCTAAAGATGAATAAGAGGTATGATTGAAATTACAAACGCTCTGGTATTTATCACCTGATAAGCCAAAGCCTTTTTGGTTTTGGTGCTTATTACCACTCACTGGTATTTTTTATGTTATCAGTGCCACTAGACGTGTGTTTTACGATATTGGGTTGTTAAAAGCTTATCAGTGCAAAGCCAAAGTGGTTGTCGTGGGTAATATCAGTGTCGGCGGCAACGGCAAAACGCCACTTGTAATAAGACTAGCAAAGTATTACAAAGATAAAGGTATTAGAACGGGTATATTGTCCCGTGGCTATGGTGGCTCGCATACTAAGTTCCCTCATTTATTGAATTACAGTTGCACGGCGAATATGGTAGGTGATGAACCCAAGCTAATGTTTGACCGTTTAGGAATCGATGTTGTTATTGACCCGAAGAGGGCGCGCGGCGCAAGGTATCTTGCAGAAGAACGACGCTGTGAGATTATAATTTGTGACGATGGACTCCAACACTACGCCTTAAAGAGAGACCAAGAAATCGTGGTCATGGACAAACGTGAAGTTGGTAATGGCTGGCTTCTACCAATGGGGCCGCTAAGAGAAGGACTATGGCGGTTAGATAAGGCAGATGCACTGGTGTTCAACAACCACAGTAGCGACAAAATTAGGCATTCAGATGCATTTAATATGCAACTGCAAAGCAATTGCTGGGTTAATGTAATGAACAAAGAACGCAAGTCCTTGGCTGAATTCAAGAATTATATTAAGGCCTATTTCGGCAAAGTGACAGCATTAGCAGGTATAGGTGACCCGCAACGCTTTTTTGATACAATTACCACGCTTGGCATTGCCACAGATGAACAGATAGGATTTGTAGACCACCATCAGTATACTAAATCGGATCTACCTTGTGGCATGTTATTGATGACTGAAAAGGACGCAGTCAAATGCGTCAAATTTGCCAGTCTAGACCATTGGTATTTAGAAATTGAAGCGGATCTTCCTAGCGAGTTTTTCAACCGACTAGACCCTGAAAATATGAATATTAATCAATAAGCAGCGTTGGCTGTCAGTAAAAGAAGAGAGAGCTATGGCGTTTGATAAACAGTTGTTGGATATTTTGGCTTGTCCGGTTTGCAAAGGGCAAATGGTATTAGAGAAAGACTTGAATGAACTCGTGTGTCGGTTTGACCGTTTGGCTTATCCGATCAAAGACAATATTCCAGTTTTGTTAGAGAGTGAAGCAAGAACGCTCTCACTTGATGAATTAGACGAAATAAAGGCCAATTAATTGACTTTTTATGTGATCGTGCCCGCGCGTTATGGTTCATCGAGGTTTCCTGGTAAGCCCTTGGCGCTAATTAACAACAAACCAATGGTTCAGCATGTTTACGAGCGAGCGGTCGAAGCTGGCGCTGCTATGGTTATTATTGCAACGGATGACGTGCGCATTCAAACAGTAGCGCAAGGGTTTGGCGCGCAAGTATGTTTAACCCACAGTGATCATGACTCTGGTACCAGCAGAATTGCAGAAGTGATTCAAAAGCATCGAATTCCAGCGGATGCAATTGTGGTCAATGTACAGGGAGATGAGCCGTTTATTCCAGCTGAGAATATAAGACAAGTCGCTAAAAATTTGGCCGCAAACAAAACCGTTCCGATGGCAACGCTAGCGTTTCCAATTGCTAGTGTTGATGATATGTTCAATCCCAATACGGTAAAAGTAGTAGTTAATAAAAATCGCTTGGCAATGTACTTTTCTCGCTCCGTGATACCTTATGATAGACAGGCGTTTATGGGGCAGGATACAAAAAATGTAATGTTTGAAAACCTACAAAGTCAATACCTTCGGCATGTCGGTATTTATGCATATCGCGCTGGTTTTGTAAAAGAATACGTAGAAATGGATAAAACCACGCTAGAACAAACAGAGTCGTTAGAGCAATTGCGGGTGCTTTGGCATGGCTTTAATATCCATACGGATGTGGCTATAAAACCACCTCCGCATGGGGTCGATACGCCTGAGGATTTGGCCAAATTAAACCTAGTCTAATGCCGGAATTGCCCATAAATCGTGTTCATCAGTATGGATGATTTCGACCCAAATCCGCTCGCCTACGGTCACGTCGAAAACATCGTTTAGATAGACTACACCATCTATCTCAGGTGCGTCTCCGAAGGTTCTACCGATAGCACCCTCGGGGCCTACTTCATCTATAATGATGTTGTATTCACTACCGATTTTTGCCTGTAGGCGCTGATAGCTTATTGCCGATTGCACTTCCATAAATCGCTTTAATCGCTCTTCTTTAATGTGCTCTGGCACTGGATTCGGCAAATCATTTGCTTTTGCCCCGTTAACTGGCGAGTACTTAAAACACCCTGCACGGTCAATTTGAGCAAGCTGCAAAAACACCAGCAACTCTTCAAATTCCTCTTCTGTTTCCCCAGGAAAACCAACAATGAATGTCGAACGAATGACTAGTTCTGGGCATATTTCCCGCCATTTCTTTATACGTTCAACGGTTCTGTCAGCGCTGCCTGGTCTTTTCATAAGACGCAGAATACGCTTATTGGCATGTTGAAACGGAATGTCTAAGTAAGGCAATACTTTACCTTGTGCCATCAGCGGAATCAGGTCGTCTACATGAGGGTAGGGGTAAACATAGTGCAAACGCACCCACATATCCATGTTGCCTAGGTTCTCACATAACTGCTGCATGTGTGTTTTGACGGGCATTCCGTCCCAAAAATCTGTCTTATGTTTTACATCTACCCCATACGCGCTAGTGTCTTGTGAAATAACCAATATTTCATTTACACCTGCCGCTTTAAGTCGTTTTGCTTCACTGAGAACCTCACCCACAGGGCGGCTTACTAAATCGCCGCGCATCGAGGGTATTATGCAAAAAGTACATCTATGATTGCAGCCTTCACTTATTTTTAAATAGGCGTAGTGCTTCGGCGTCAATTTCACACCATGATCGGGCACTAGGTTTAGAAATGGGTTGTGCAGTGGTTTGGGTAAATGTTGATGAACCTGTTCGACAACCGCCTCATAAGCGTGCGGGCCAGTAATTGAGAGCACATTGGGATGCACTTCTCTTATTTCATTCTCTCTAATTCCCAAGCATCCTGTTACCAAAACTTTGCCATTTTCAGCTAGTGCTTCGCCAATCGTGTCTAGTGATTCTTGCACGGCTGAGTCGATAAAACCGCAGGTATTTACGATGACTAATTGCGCATCGTGATAGCTTGGCACAACGTCGTAGCCTTCAGTGCGTAATTGTGTGAGGATACGCTCAGAGTCAACTAGGTTCTTCGGGCAACCTAGTGACACAAAGCCGATTCGAGCACCTGTATTGTTTGTTTCCTGATTGGTTTGGAGTACCTTTATCGGCGTTTCTAAGGTCGTGGTTTTGTTTGGCGTAAATTTTTCAACTGTCATGGTGCGCCCTGAAAATAAGATATGTATCAAGTGGTCGATATTTAGGTCGCGGATTATACAGGATGGCAGGGCTTAATAAAGCCCTGTGAGTAGTTTAGTCGATCAAACCTTGATCAATCAATTCAGCTGGCCTTTAGCCATCATTCGTTATGCGCTCAATTAGGATCTGTTTTACGCTGTCGCATTCGTCGTTAGGGACTTGGCAAGTGCCTGCTGCCATATGACCACCACCACCGTGTTGCAAACATAACTCTCCGACGTTGGTTTTCGATCCTCTATCAAGTATGGACTTACCAATGGCGAAGACTGTGTTTTGTTTTTGAAATCCCCACATTTGATGAATTGAAATATTACATTGCGGAAATAGCGCGTAAATCATAAAACGATTGCCTGCATATATGGTGTCTTGTTCACGCAGGTCGAGCACCACTAGATTGCCATGGACAGTTGAGCATGATGTTACTTGTTGCTTAAATTTATTCGCGTGCTCGTTGTACATTTCTACACGCTCTTGGACATCCGGTAACGATATAATTTCTTCGATTGTGTGATTGCGGCAATAGTCTATTAATTCCATCATCAGTTGATAGTTTGAGATACGAAAATCTCTAAAACGACCAAGCCCAGTTCTGCTGTCCATCAAGTAATTTAGCAGCACCCAGCCCTGCGGATTAAGAATTTCTTCGCGGCTAAACTGGGCAGCATCAGCTTTATCGACTGCTTGCATCATTTCATCCCACGCTTTTGGAAAAACATCCTTACCGCCATAGTAGTCATAGACTACTCTCGCCGCGGAAGGTGCTTCGGGATCAATAATATGATTTTTTTGCGCTTGGTCGCCGCGCCGAGATACTTCACTCAGGTGATGATCAAATGCAAGCGAACAACCAGCAACGTAGGGTAAGTTTGTCGTGATGTCATTTGAGTCAATTGTGACAATACCGTCTTGCATGTCCTTGGGATGGACAAACTTTATGTCATCGATTAGGTTGATTTGTTTGAGCAGAACTGCACATACTAGACCATCAAAGTCACTTCTTGTTACCAATCGATACTTTTGAGTTGTTGGTTGAGCTTGTGTTGACATCATTTTTCCTAAACTTAAATCACAGATTGCGCAAAAACATGATACCCGAGAACATCTTTTTACAGGATTATTGTGGGTATCGGCGCGCATACTTAGGTCTTTAAAAAGATAATCATTTAACGCCAAGTTGAAAAATCAATATATGCCCACACTCACTGACTATGAAATTAGCATTGCCACTTAAATACTATGATGACGCGGGGAGAATTAAGCCGCCGATAATGCTTTATGTTATCGTTTTATTTTTGTGTAGACCTTTGATTGTGTTTATTGCCTCCATCTCATTTAGACAAGACGGGGGATTACTGCTATCCATTTTTTATCCAGTAAAATACCATTTTTATTTGGCCCTGGTGCACGCTATACCGGCGTTAGCGCTTTTGTTATTTATCAATTTCAGAGAAAAACTTTGGAAACATAAGTGCGCCGGCGTATTCAAGATTTTACCCGCTGTTTTTGTTGTTTTGCTTGGCTTAGACACTGCCGTGCAACTATATATTTTGAACGCCCAGAGTTTCGCCTTCAAATGGTCTTTTGCATTTAGCTTTGTTGGGCTTATTGTGGCCACTTTATTTGTCGCAAAAAGCTACCATTTAAAACTTATGAACGCGGACTACAGGCTTAATGAGTAGCGAAATCTAAGGCCAAATCAAAATATTTTTTGACGCTTATGGTGCTATCCTTAACCAATCGTTCGTAGCAAATTCCTGCAAATGCAAAGGATTTTTCTTGATAATGCAGTAAAATGATCGGCGCGTTTTCGTCACTGTCATCGTACTCCCATTCGCCACCAACCAATTTTTTGTATGTCTCGCCAACATATGCACCAAACATATGACAGAGCGTAAATACTACTTTGTTGTCTAACGTTTCAGCGCGAAATGAATCTAAGTAATGGTGAATAATGGTGTCTACATGCTCAATACTCTCTGGGCTGTAATCTAGCGTAATTGATAATTGTTCATCCGCGTTTTCAACTGCATCGCGCGCGGTGTCAGCCATTAACTTGTTCAGTTCTTGTTGTAGCATTGTATTCACTATATTGCTGTTATTTAACTTGAAGGTAAATCAATTTGCCTGTGTTGTAAAATGAGTTTTTCGAGCAGTTGAGTGCCAGGTCCCTTATTGTCTGGTGTTGGACATATAAGAAACGCCGTATGTTTTTTAAAATTGCTGCCGGCTAATGTCAGTGACGTTAACTCACCATTTAGTATTAACGTTTGCACATAGTGCTCTGGGACCCAGCAAAATCCGAAGCCATGTTTTAGCAATTCAATTGCAAATTCAAATTTGGACACCGTCCAGCGATTTTCAGAACGCAGCCAACCAGATTTTTCATCTGGCGTGTCCGAAGTGTCTTTAATCACAATTTGTAGTGCTTGCGCAAGCGCGTTAGGGTCTAACGGTGCGGAAAGTGACGCGAGACTGTGTTGTGGCGAGCAGACCAAAATAAAACGAATTTCGGCAATAGGTTCCCCCAAAAAGCCTTTTGGTATATTGGTATTTATGACTAAATCTGCTTCATGTTGAATTACCGCTTCATCAGTACCTGTTAGCACTTCATCTATGATTTTTATGCGACTATTACGTGAATGAGGTAAAAAATCTTGCAGCGGTTTGACAAGTGCTGACTTTGGATATGCTAAGTCAACAACGAGTGTTATTTCCGGCTCCCAGTCTTGATTAATACTGATCGCTAGCGCTTCTAAGTCTTCAACATTTTGGGTCAAGTAACGGGAACGCCTTAGCATTACTTTACCTGCCTCAGTCAGCACTGATTTGCGGCCGATCACTTCAAGTAATTGCACGCCTATCATCGATTGCAGTTTTGCGACTGCATGATTGAGTGACGACTGAGATTTATTTAAGCGTTGTGCTGCGTGAGCATATCCGCCACAGTCCACTACCGCTTGCAATATTCGCCATTGCTCAATGGTTGTTTTTGGCCTATACAAATTCCCAGTCTCCAGTTTAAGTGGAATTAACGTTACAAATTCTTAATGTGTGCATTTACACTTATAGTAAAGCCCTAGTGTAAACTAAAGCGCAGCATTAAAAATAAACGGAAAATATATGAAATACGCCTCACTTTTGCCGCTTAGCGCAGTTTTTGCCTTGTCTTTACTGTCTATTCTGGTTAATTATGAGTTAATTCCTCCAGGCTCAGAAATTTTATCGATTCTAAAAAGTAACGCTAGTGATTACCTTTATCTGGTGATTTTTTCAATCATTCTATTAGAATCAATCATTTATGTCGGGTTTTATTTTCCCGGACAATTTTTTTCTGTGATCTTGGTGGTGGGTGCTAACCCAAAACCACTAGACGTTGTTTATTTAACAATCGCAATGGTGCTCGCGGCTACGATTGGCTCAGCGATTAATTATGCGTTGGGTCGATACACGCAAAGACATGAGCCAAATTCTGAACAACCAACAAAACTTAAACATCTGCTTTTAGCCATGATTCATATCAACTCTCTAGCCTTTTTTATGTTTTCGCAGGGCAGTAACGGTAAATCGCCGAAAGTGGTTGGTTTGGCAGGTTTGTTAAATTTACCGTATTACCTATTACTAATTGCTGGTACCGCTATATTAAGTGAGCAAGTAATGAAGATGGCGGAAAACACAGTTTTATTGTTTTCAATTATTTGCGTTTGGTTGGCGATTTCATTGGTAGTAGATTACAGGAAATGGAAACAAAACAAAGCTACCGTAACGGCTTGATCAATTGCTCCGTTGGGTTTTGAAGGTTTGGCCAAAAGCTATAATCTAACGTGTACGAAATCCCAACATTACTATTATTTGAAGAGATGTGAGCTAAGTATCTTTAGTTATATGCAAAAGCGCGCGACTCGCAGCGACCATGCCAAAATTGCATGTCACACCAACAAATGCACCAAAGCCCGATGAACAATCCATTTTGCCGGCACCTTGTTGTTGTCGTTTTTGCATTCCTACCGCACCGTCACTTTGAGGATATCTCAATTGTTCGGTAGAGTAGACGCATTCGACACCAAAATTGCGTTTAGGATTTTTACTAAAATTATAATACCTGCGCAATTCTGACCTTAACTTTGCGGCCAGTGGATCTTGAATTGTTTTGGCAAGATCATTAACTTTTATTTGTAAGGGGTCAATTTGGCCGCCGGCACCCCCGACAGTAATAATTTTAATCTTATTTCGTTTACAGAACCCTATCATTGCTGCCTTGGCTTTGACACTATCAACCGCGTCGATAACAACATCAAAATGCTTTCCTAAGTATTGCTCGACAGTTTGTGATGTTACAAAGTCTTCGATTGCGTTGACGATACAATCGGGATTGATATCGGCTATTCGTGCTTGCATAACATCCACTTTGCTTTGCTCTAATGTGGAATTTAATGCGTGTAGTTGTCGATTTATATTAGATTCAGCGATGTCGTCCAAGTCAATTAAGGTAATTACACCGATACCTGATCTTGCCAATGCTTCCGCGCACCAAGAACCAACGCCTCCAATCCCAACAACTGCGACGTGAGCGTGCTTGATTTTTGCAAAAGCCGGCGCGCCATACAGCCGCTGAATGCCACCGAATCTTACGTCAACAGACATTTATACTCTCTATCGTTAATAATTTGCGCAGATTACAGTATATGCGTTTGCGTGTAAAAACAGTATGTTTATGATGTTAATTACAAAGCATCATATTATCCCGTTTACAGCATCAACTGCCCATCAAACATAAAATTATTCTATAAAATAGAATGGTAGATGCGTTTTATTATGCTTATTTCTCATTTAAATAAGTGTTTAAATCCACATATAGCATCCAAAAAAACAAAGTTTTATGCGCATGAAGAGGAACAGAAAATGGGACTATTAGTTGACGGTAATTGGAAAGATCGGTGGTATGACACCAAGAAAAGCGATGGTAAATTTGTTCGTCAAGATTCAATGTTTAGAGACAAGCTAAGTAACCAAGAGAATGCAAAGTTCACAGCAGAATCTAGACGCTATCACCTGTATGTATCATTGGCATGCCCTTGGGCTCATCGTACTTTAATCTTTAGAGCACTAAAAGGTCTGGCATCACATATCGATATTTCTGTTGTCAGCCCAGATATGTTAGAAAATGGATGGGAGTTTGGTGGCTACAAAGACGCGTCGGATGACCACTTGTTTGATTCACAATACATGTACCAAGTATACACTAAAGCCAAGCCTGATATTACCTCGAGAGTAACGGTGCCGGTACTGTGGGATACAAAACATAAGACTATTGTTAACAACGAGTCAGCTGACCTTATTCGTATCTTTAATTCGGCGTTTAATGACTTAACGGGCGATCAGCAGGATTTTTATCCGCTTGAATTGAGAATTAAAATTGATGAAATTAACGAATTTGTTTATCACAACATAAACAATGGCGTGTATAAAGCTGGGTTTGCGACAACGCAACAAGCTTATGAGGAGGCAGTTTACAAATTGTTTAGTGCCTTGGATGTTATTGAATCCCTACTCGTCCAACAACGTTACTTAGTCGGCAATCAGATAACAGAAGCTGACTGGCGGTTGTTCACAACGCTGATTCGATTTGATCCTGTGTATGTTGGTCACTTCAAATGCAACCTAAAGCGCATAGCAGACTATCACGCTATCTCTAATTATGTAAAAGAGCTGTATCAAATCAAAGGTATTTCAGAAACTACAAACTTTGATCACATCAAACGTCATTATTATTTTAGTCATACTATGATAAATCCCACTCAGGTTGTGCCAGTTGGGCCCATATTAGATTTAAATAGTGCGCATGACCGCGATCAAATAAAGTCTGTAGCCGATGTTCTAAGGTTAACTGATGTTCAAAGTCAATTTGAGAAGGAGTAAAGAAGGTGACTACGATCAAACAAATTGTTCAGGGCATGCCGGCGTCTGATGGAGCCGGGGTTAAGTTAAAACGAATTTTGGGTCAACCCACGTTAAAACGATTAGATCCCTTCTTGATGCTTGATGAATTTGGATCCGAGCACGCGCAAGACTATATCGCTGGATTTCCGCAGCATCCGCATAGAGGCTTCCAAACCGTGACTTATATGTTAACGGGTAAAATGGGCCACAAAGACTCGGTCGGCAATGTAGGCGTGATTGAGGACGGAGGTTTACAATGGATGAATACACAGGCAGAAATTAATCAGGCCCTGACTGATTTTCAGCAAGGTAGACTGGCTTAGCCAGCGAGTAAAACATGGCGAGTAGGCCGCTTTAGAAAAAGGAGTTGGTCTTTATAGAAGCAAAACGCTTCTTAAACTCCTTTTATTAATTTATAAAGATTGATCAGGCGGAAGCGTTTCTTTACCATTCAAGTATTGTTATCGCCTAAGGAATTTTTATGAAACCAGTTGTACTTGCTGGAGGCACTGGAAGCCGCTTGTGGCCAAAATCTCGTTCTGCTATGCCAAAACAGTTTTTGTCGCTTACATCAAACAACACAATGCTGCAAGACACCATTTTGCGACTGCCACGTGAACAGATGTTGGCGCCGTTATTTATCTGCAACGAAGATCACCGATTTCTCGCGGCAGAGCAGTTACGCAAAGCAAATATTGAATATGATGCAATCATCTTAGAACCATTTGGGCGTAATACTGCTCCTGCTATTGCCCTTGCTGCTTTTAAAGCGCAGGACAACAATCAAGATCCGGTGTTGCTCGTGTTGGCAGCTGATCACCTTATTGAGGATTTGCAAGCCTTCCATTCATCAATAGCCAGAGCACAAACGCTTGCTGAGCAAGGTAAATTAGTCACGTTTGGCATTGTGCCTGGAGAGGCTCACACGGGCTACGGTTACATTAAGTCAGGTGCAGCAATTGATAAATTTGGGTTTGAAGTTGACAGTTTCGTTGAAAAGCCTGACTTACAAACTGCTCAAGCTTATGTTGATTCCGGTGAATACTTTTGGAACAGTGGCATGTTTATGTTTAAAGCCAGTGCTTATCTGCAAGAACTAAAACTGCACAATCCTGATATTTACAACGCATGCCTGCAAGCAATTAGTGCGCCGCAAGCAGATATGACCTTCGTGCGGATCAATCAAGACGCGTTTGCAAAGTGTCCTGATGACTCGGTAGATTATGCTGTCATGGAAAAAACCAAACATGCTTGTATGGTGACCCTCGACGCGGGTTGGAATGATGTCGGTAGTTGGTCTTCATTATGGCAAACAGGCAAAGACAAAGACTCTCACGGTAACGTATGCAAAGGCGATGTGATGCTTGTTGATGTTAATAATAGTTATGTTAATGCTGAACAGAGGCTAATTTCAGTCGTCGGTTTAGATGACGTTATTGTGGTAGAAACAAAGGATGCTGTGCTAGTCGCAAATCGACATAAAGTGCAAGATATCAAGCAAGTAGTTAATAAACTTAAAGCCGACAAACGACCTGAATTCCAGTTTCACAGAGAGGTCTATAGACCATGGGGAAGTTACGACTCGATTGACAGTGGTGACCGCTATCAAGTCAAACGGATTTCGGTTAAGCCAGGCGAAAAGTTATCGGTACAAATGCATCACCACCGCGCCGAACATTGGATCGTTGTGTCAGGCACTGCCAATGTCACTATTGGAGAAGAAACACAGTTATTAACAGAGAATGAGTCTGTGTACATACCAATCGGAGCGGTTCATGCCTTAGAAAATCCCGGAAAGATTGCATTAGAATTAATTGAAGTCCAATCAGGTGGGTATTTAGGTGAAGACGACATTGTAAGATTTTCAGACCGTTATGGTCGCGCGGAAGGACAATAAGATGACTCAGATAACATGCTTTAAAGCATACGACATTCGCGGCAAATTAGGTGAGCAATTAAATGAACCGATTGCGTATCGCATCGGTCGAGCATTCGCAGAAGAACTGCAGGCACGCACGGTGGTTTTAGGCTCTGATGCGCGTAAAACATCAATGCCACTGAAGCTTGCATTAGCCGCTGGCTTAATTGACGGCGGTGCAAAAGTCAGTGATATAGGGTCTGCCGGCACTGAAGAGATATACTTTGCGACAAAGCACCTCGGCATGCAGGGCGGTATTGAAGTGACGGCGAGTCACAATCCTATTGACTACAATGGTATGAAAATGGTTAGAGCAGGTTCTATTCCCATTAGCGGTGATAGCGGCCTATTTTCAATAAGAGATCGTGCACAAAGCTACGACGAAATGAACGTGCAAGCTAGACTAACCTACTATGGACGCGGAGAGATAGTGTCTCAAGAAGATTTTGAACTGGGCCATCACACTGTTAAGCCGATTGTTTTATTGGGAACCGAAAACTATCAACGTATTAGTTGTTTAAACGATTATGTGCTGCATCTCAGTGAATATATTGACTACACAAAGCTCAAGCCTCTCAAGTTAGTGGTGAATGCAGGAAATGGCAGTGCAGGGCATGCCTTAGATGCAATAGAACTGCTGTTTAAGCATCAAGGCGTCCCTATTGAGTTCATTAAAATCCATCATAATCCTGACGGCAATTTCCCTAATGGTATTCCTAATCCATTATTGCCTGAAAATCGCGCAGATACATCAAATGCCGTGTTAACTCACAAGGCAGACATGGGGATTGCATGGGATGGGGATTTCGATCGCTGTTTTTTGTTTGATGAAAGAGGCGAGTTTATAGAGGGTTATTATATCGTTGGTTTGCTGGCAAAAGCATTTCTTAGCAAAGAAAAAGGGGCCAGTATTATTTATGATCCGCGTGTTTTCTGGAACACTGAAGAGATTATTAAAAATGGAAAAGGCAAGCCAATAAAGTCCAAAACTGGCCATGCTTTTATAAAAGAAAGAATGCGAAAAGAGGATGCTATTTATGGTGGCGAAATGAGCGCACATCATTATTTTAGAGACTTTGCATATTGCGATTCTGGTATGATCCCTTGGATGTTAGTCGCTGAACTCATTAGCAATAGTGGCGAGCCCTTATCCGCATTAGTCGCTGAACGTATACATGCATTTCCCTCGTCGGGGGAAATAAATTCGAGTGTAGAAAATGCCGGTCTAACCATCAAAAAAATCATTCAGCACTATGAAAATAGCGCGCAAGTGATTGATAGAACTGACGGGATTGGAATGGAATTTGGTAGTTGGCGCTTTAATCTGCGAAAATCCAATACAGAACCGGTCATTCGATTGAATGTTGAGTCTCGTGCCGACATTCCTTTGATGCAAGAAAAAACCGCAGAATTGCTCGCGTTAATAAGGGCTTAGGCGCTATCGCAAATATCTAATTAGTAAGGTTGAGCGGTCGTAAAGGTCAGCTTTGCGAACGCTTAACACGTAATTTTTTGGCTTACTAAACAAACGTCATCGCTAAGTGAGAAACAACGACAACCGAGGTCAATACAGTTCTTAAAAACGTGTATTCAATGACTATCTGCTTTTCTAATGCGAGCGTAAACTTGTCGTAAATCAGCATGCCAATAAATGATACTGACAAGACCATCAATAACTGATTGCCGCTTAACAATACCAAACTCAGCCAAGCTACCACACTGGGTAACATAGCAACATACACCTGAACACCTGCACTGTTTTTTTGCAGCGCGTCATACCAATGAATCCCGCCAAAAAACGACAGAATAATCGCTGAATATTGTACGAAGTATGTAAACCCTTGCATGTAACCTAGCCATTCAGCAGAAATGACAATGGGAATTACGATAAACGGGATTAAGCCTGCATAGCCTAATAATTTGAAAGTATATTGCATAATCGTTAAATGACTTTTTGTTGTACGTTAATGAAATTTCTGCCTCAAAGGCAAATAAAAAAGGCGCTCATCTGCATGAACGCCTCACTTAGTATCTTATTTCAAATATCTTCTTTATTTGATTGGCGTGTATTTGCGTTGTGCTTCGCCAGTGTACAACTGACGAGGACGGCCAATTTTTTGACCTGGTTGACTTAGCATTTCATGCCAATGGGATATCCAACCCACGGTTCTGGATAGTGCAAATATGCACGTGAACATATTAGTTGGAATACCAATTGCTTTGAGTACGATGCCCGAATAAAAATCAACATTCGGAAACAGTTTTTTCTCTGCAAAGTATGGGTCGCTCAGGGCAATACGTTCTAATTCCATTGCAACGTCAAGCAAAGGATCGTCTAAATTCAGTTCGCCCAATACCTCGTGACAACTTTCACGCATGACGGTCGCTCTTGGGTCGTGGTTCTTGTAAACGCGATGACCAAAGCCCATCAAACGGAAAGAATCGTTTTTGTCTTTAGCACGCGCAATAAACTCTGGGATTCGGTCAACAGAGCCGATTTCTTCGAGCATGTTTAAACACGCTTCGTTCGCGCCGCCATGAGCGGGCCCCCACAAAGATGCAACACCAGCAGCGATACATGCATATGGGTTGGCACCAGAAGAGCCTGCCAAACGAACCGTCGATGTTGACGCGTTTTGTTCATGGTCTGCATGTAAAATGAAGATTCTATCCATCGCACGTTCGATTGTTTTACTGACCACGTAGTCTTCAGCGGGTACAGAGAACATCATATTCAAAAAGTTAGCTGCGTAGCTCAAATCGTTGCTTGGATAAACAAAAGGCTGACCAACATTATACTTGTAACACATCGCAACCAGCGTCGGCATTTTTGCAATCAAGCGGTGTGCACTGCGCACTCTTTGCTCTTCTTGAGAAACGTCTAAATCGCTATGGTAAAAAGACGACATTGCACCAACAGTGCCGCAAAGCATCGCCATAGGATGGGCATCGTTTCTAAACCCATGAAAGAACATATTAATTTGTTCGTGCACCATCGTGTGCCGCGTTATCGTTGCTTTAAACTCGTCGCACTGTTCTTTGGTTGGTGCGTCACCATGTAATAACATGTGGCAAACTTCTAGATAGTCAGCATCGCGCGCTAACTCATCAATTGGGAAACCGCGATGCAACAACACGCCTTCGGCACCATCAATATAGGTTATCGATGATTCGCAAGAGCCTGTGGCCATGAAGCCAGGGTCAAAAGTAAAGTAGCCGTTTGCACCAAGTGTCCTGATATCAATAACGGGGTGACCAGCTGTGCCTTCCAATATTGGAAGTTCAATTTCTTTATCACCTGCTTTTAAAATGGCTTTGTTGTTTGCCATGCAATGCTCTCCTATTTGGTTTTCTGTTTTAACGAAGAACTCGTCGAAAATGTTCACATCGTTAAGAAAAGTGGCCGTATTTGTACTGTTATTGTATAGATAAGTCAATTTTATTGCACATTGGCTTAATAAATATTCACTATCAGACGATATAAATCCCACTATCAATATAAGTTTACGAGCAATGTCGTTATAAGTAACAAAAAATTGTAATTGTAAGGGCGCATTGATATATTCTATTCCACTGAATTAATAGGGATTTTTTCTTATCAATTCAGTAATATAATATTCACAAAAAATTAACATTTCATCATGTTAAAGTACACACACAACTCAAGGTTTGTCTCTTAAACACACGCATTGTAAAGCGATATAAGTTGGCACTCCTGACACGACAACAGGCAAAATATTGTGAAGAAACAAAGACCCGTTAATTTAGATATGACCACGATCAAATTACCGCCCGCCGGACAAGCGTCCATATTGCATCGAATTACTGGCGTCGCGATGTTTTTCGCGCTGCTTTTTGTAATCTATGCATGGGCTGTTTCACTATCTTCTCTAGAAGGCTACAACAGTATCTTACAAGCAATGGACGCCTGGTACGGAAAGATAATATTAATAGGAACGATTTCCGCTTTGCTCTACCATATTATTGGCGGCATTAGACATGCAGTTATGGATATGGGGCATTGGGAAGAACTAGATTCAGGCAATTTATCTGCGCAGATTGCAATGGGTCTATGGGTAGTTATCTCAATCGCATTAGGAGTTTTATTATGGTAACTAATCAAGCATCTTTAAGACGTGATGGTATTCAAGATTACGTTTCTATTCGCGCCACCGCGGCTATTATCTTGGCGTTTAGTATATACATGACATATTTCTTTGTGAGTACGCCTGCAATCACTTTCGACGTTTGGCAAGGCTTGTTTTCCAGCATCTTCATGAAAGCTTTTACGTTAGCAACTCTGATCGCAATCATGATCCACGTACGTATAGGATTGTGGCAAGTTCTGACAGACTATGTCAAGGCAACTGGTTTACGCGCTGGTCTTCAATATGTTTTAAATCTCATTGCGTTTGCGTATGTCGCAGTGGGTTTGTTTGTTTTATGGGGAGTTTAAGATGACATCTACATTACCCGTGCATGAGTTTGATGCGGTTGTAATTGGAGCGGGCGGCGCGGGAATGCGCGCAGCTCTGCAGATTTCTGAGTCAGGAAAATCATGTGCTCTGTTATCAAAAGTATTTCCTACACGCTCTCACACTGTGTCTGCACAAGGCGGAATCACTGTTGCTTTAGGAAATTCTCACGAAGATAACTGGGAATGGCACATGTACGATACGGTGAAGGGTTCCGATTATATCGGGGATCAAGAAGCGATAGAGTACATGTGCAAGACAGGCCCAGAAGCCATTATCGAAATGGAAAATATGGGGCTGCCGTTTTCTCGTTTTGAAAACGGAAAAGTATATCAGCGACCTTTTGGTGGCCAGTCAAGAAACTTTGGCGGCGAGCAGGCAGCAAGAACTGCTGCTGCTGCTGACAGGACAGGCCACGCACTTTTACATTTGTTGTATCAGCAAAATGTAAAGAACAAAACAAAAGTATACAGCGAATGGTACGCGTTAGACCTCGTCAAGAACCAACAGGGTCAGATCGTAGGTTGCACAGCAATAGACATAGAGTCTGGCGAAGTTGTGTACTTCAAATCAAAGGCGGTTGTTTTGGCAACGGGTGGGGCTGGGCGTATTTATGCTTCTACCACTAACGCTCATATCAACACTGGTGACGGCGTAGGTATGGCACTGAGAGCAGGTGCGCCGTTGCAAGATATGGAAATGTGGCAATTTCACCCGACAGGTATCGCAGGTGCTGGAACACTTGTTACTGAAGGTTGTCGCGGGGAAGGCGGTTATTTGCTAAATAAAGATGGAGAGCGCTTTATGGAGCGTTATGCTCCTAACGCAAAAGACTTAGCGGGTCGTGATGTGGTCGCACGCTCAATGATGACAGAAATACGAGAAGGTCGCGGTTGTGATGGTCCATGGGGTCCTCACCTTAAACTAAAACTTGACCATTTAGGCAAAGATGTATTGGAATCGCGTTTGCCAGGCATCTTAGAGTTATCTAGAACGTTTGCTCACGTTGACCCTGTCAAAGAGCCTATTCCAGTAATACCTACTTGCCATTATATGATGGGCGGTATTCCGACTAACGTCGATGGGCAAGTAATACACATTGATAAAAATGGTAAAGAGTCTCCTATGGAAGGCTTGTTTGCTTGTGGTGAGATTGCTTGTGTATCTGTTCATGGCGCAAATCGTCTGGGTGGAAACTCGTTACTGGATTTAGTCGTGTTTGGCCGTGCAACGGGTTTGCATTTGGGCAAGAGCATTGACCAAATGGACGTTAAATCTGACGCTTCAGCATCTGATTTCGATGCAGCGATGGCTCGTTTTAATCGTTGGGAGTCTTCAGAAAAAGGCAAAGGTGAAGACCCGGTTCAAATCAAAAAAGATATGCAGCAGTGCATGCAGCTTAACTTTTCTGTGTTTAGGGAAGGCGAGGCAATGGCAGAGGGACTCAAAGAGTTGTCTGACATTCGCGAGCGTTTGCAAAATGCGCGTCTTGACGATAAGAGCAGCGATTTTAACACTCAAAGAATCGAGTGTTTAGAATTGGATAACTTGATGGAAACTGCCTACAGTACAGCGGTAGCAGCGAATTTCAGAACTGAAAGTCGCGGTGCTCATAGTCGTTTTGACTTCCCAGAGCGCGATGATGATAATTGGTTGTGCCACTCTGTGTATGTTCCAGAAGGTGACACTATGCTAAAACGTGATGTTAATATGACGCCAAAAATTAGAGAGGCATTCCCTCCTAAAGCGCGTACATACTAAGAGGAGTATCGAAAATGCAATTGTCTTTTTCTATTTACCGTTATAACCCAGATGTGGACGATGCGCCGCGGATGGTGGATTACAAGTTAGAAGTTGAAGAAGGTCAGGATATGATGGTGCTGGATGCGCTCATCGCTCTTAAAGAGAAAGATCCAACCTTATCATTCCGTCGCTCATGCCGCGAGGGTGTTTGTGGATCCGACGGCATGAATATGAACGGCAAGAATGGTTTAGCGTGCATCACACCCTTATCTGCGCTAGGTAAAGGCAAGGTTGTTGTGCGTCCTTTACCAGGCCTGCCGGTAGTGCGAGACTTAGTTGTAGATATGACTCAGTTTTACACTCAATATGAAAAAATCAAGCCGTTCTTGATCAACGACGGCAAGCAGCCGGCTCGTGAGCATTTGCAATCTCCTGAAGAGCGTGCAAAATTAGATGGTTTATATGAGTGTATATTGTGTGCGTGTTGTTCTACATCATGTCCGTCGTTTTGGTGGAATCCAGATAAGTTTATAGGACCAGCTGGCCTGCTTCATGCATACAGATTTTTGATTGATTCGCGTGATACTGCTACTGATGAACGTCTAAATGATTTAGATGATGCATTTAGTGTATTTCGCTGTCATGGCATCATGAATTGTGTGAGTGTATGTCCTAAGGGCTTAAATCCAACCAAAGCAATTGGTCAGATCAAGTCGATGTTGTTACAAAAGGCTGTTTAGTCTAAGCAACTTAGAAATCGTTTTTAAGTCGTTACTAAATAGCCATCCTAAATAGGATGGCTATTTTTTTATAAAATCCTGATTTTTCATAAATAGATGTACCACTATTGGCTTATATCCATTTAAAATGATGCTCAGATTTAATAGAATGTTCAAAATTTAATATCAAGGCTAAAGAATGCAAGAAAGCGTGATGAAAGCATGGTGGGATTCGTCTCACATGGCGGGCGGCAATACCGCCTACATCGAAGAGATGTACGAGGCCTATCTTGAGGACCCTACAAGTGTTTCAGAAGAATGGAAATCAACGTTCGACAATTTACCAAAAGTTGATGGGGTAGAAATTGAAACTAATCACACGCAAATAAAAAATGAGTTCAGGCAATTTGCGGCATTAGGGCCAGCGGCACGATATTCCGCTGGACCGGCAAGTACCAACAGTGCGCCTAGCGATGAGCGTCAAGTAAAGGTATTGCAATTGATCAACGCTTATCGATTTCGTGGGCATCAGCATGCTAACCTTGATCCGCTAGGGTTATGGCAACAGCCCAGAGTGCGAGATTTAGAGTTATCTCACCATAGTTTGAACGAGAGTGATCTGGATTCGGTTTTTAATCTTGGCTCTTATGCTATCCAACAAGAAACATTAGCCGTTGGAGAGCTATTCAAATCTCTAAATCGAACTTATTGTGGTTCCATCGGTGCAGAATATATGCACATCACTGACACCGAACAAAAGCGTTGGTTGCAGCAACGAATCGAGTCAGTTGAATCAAAGCCGATTATCGATCGCGAGCAAAAAGTCAAAATTTTAAAAGGTCTAGTTGCAGCAGATGGTATGGAAAAATACCTTGGAGCTAAGTTTACGGGCGCAAAACGGTTTTCATTAGAAGGCGGAGATGCGCTTGTTCCGATGCTCAAAGGTTTGATTTCTGAGGCTGGTACAGCGGGCGTCAAAGAAGTCGTTATAGGGATGGCACACAGAGGCCGTTTAAACGTGTTGGTAAACGTGCTAGGCAAAAATCCATCGGTTTTGTTTGATGAATTTGCTGGCAAGCATGATAAAAGCCTTGGTGCAGGAGATGTGAAGTACCATGCCGGTTTTTCTTCTGATTTTGCTACCCCTGGTGGGAATGTTCACTTAGCACTAGCGTTTAACCCTTCGCATCTAGAAATCGTAAATCCGGTTGTTATGGGTTCTGTTCGTGCTCGCCTTTCACGCCGCAATTGCCATGATGGCTCTGTTGTATTACCGATTACCATCCACGGCGATTCAGCGATTGCAGGTCAAGGCGTTGTGCAAGAGACATTCAATATGTCTCAAACAAGAGGCTTCACGGTGGGTGGGACGATTCGAATTGTGGTTAACAATCAAGTTGGCTTCACAACGTCTAAGACCGAAGATACGCGCTCAACACAATACTGCACCGATATCGCAAAAATGGTACAGGCCCCTATTTTTCATGTTAATTCTGACGACCCAGAAGCAGTTATGTTTGTGACCAAACTAGCGTTGGATTATCGTAACCAGTTTAAACGTGACGTAGTGATCGACTTAGTCTGCTATCGCCGACATGGCCACAACGAAGCAGATGAGCCGAATGCAACGCAACCGTTGATGTATCAAAAAATTAAAAAACACCCGGTTCCTCGCGATATATACGCGGACCAATTAATCGCTGAAGGTACTATTCAAAAACATGAAGTGGAAAAACTCATCGCAGATTATCGAGCTGCTCTTGACCACGGTGCATGTGTCGTCGAAGAATGGAGGCCAATGACCGAGCATTCGGTTGATTGGACGCCATATATAGGCCATGATTGGGACGTTAAGTACGATGCTAGCTTATCTGTAGAGAGAGTAACTGAGCTAGGCCACGCAATCATTAGTTATCCAGATAGCATTAAATTACAGTCTCGCGTTAACAAGCTTTATGTTGACAGACTGGCAATGATGAACGGTGAAAAAATGTTAGATTGGGGCATGGCAGAGACGTTGGCCTATGCTACTATATTGGCAGAAAAAACCGACATCAGGTTTACTGGTCAAGACTCTGGCCGAGGTACTTTTTTCCATCGTCATGCGGTGCTACACAACCAAAAAGACGGGTCTGACTATATTCCATTACAGCATATATCTGAAGATCAAGGCGAGTTGGAAATATACGACTCAGTGCTGTCTGAAGAAGCAGTAATGGCATTTGAATACGGATTTGCCACAGCAGAACCAGCTTGTTTGACAATATGGGAAGCTCAGTTCGGTGATTTTGCTAATGGCGCTCAAGTCGTGTTTGATCAATTTTTATGTTCTGGTGAAGCAAAATGGGGGCGCTTATGCGGCCTAACTATATTGCTACCTCATGGATACGAGGGTCAAGGTCCAGAACATAGCTCTGCTCGTTTAGAGAGATTCTTGCAGTCTTGTGCTGATCATAACTGGCAAGTATGTGTGCCCAGTACCCCTGCGCAAGTATACAATATGTTACGTCGTCAATCTGTGCGTCCAATGCGCCGCCCTTTGATCGTAATGTCGCCAAAGTCATTGTTAAGACATCCGCTAGCCGTCAGTAGTATTGATGAATTGGCTTCTGGTATCTTCCATAACGTCATCGGTGAAGTTGACGATTTAGACCCTAAAAACGTTAAACGCGTGGTGATGTGTTCAGGCAAAGTTTATTACGATTTACTTGAGCAACGTCGCAAAAATGAACAGACAGATGAGGCAGTTGTTCGCCTCGAACAGCTTTATCCTTTCCCTCAAGCCGAGTTTAAGGAAGTGATGCAGCAATATAGTCACGTAACTGATTGGGTATGGTGTCAAGAAGAACCGCAAAATCAAGGTGCATGGTACTCCAGCCAACACCACTTTTGGAGTTCTATACCATCAGGCTCGAATCTAACCTACGCCGGTCGACCAGCATCAGCATCACCCGCGGTTGGTTATTTATCAGTTCACAACCAACAACAAAAAGCGTTGGTTGAAGACGCACTATCTTTGAAATAAGGAACCAAGATGACAATTGAAATAAAAGTGCCAGTATTACCTGAATCAGTAGCCGATGCGACAATCGCAACATGGCATGTAAAAGCAGGCGAGACTGTCACACGTGACCAAAACTTGGTCGATATCGAAACCGATAAAGTAGTGCTAGAAGTTGTTGCGCCAGAAGACGGTGTGTTAGCTGAAATCTTGCATGAAGAAGGCGCAACAGTTTTAGGTGAGCAAGTTATTGCTAAGATTGACGAGGGAGCATCATCAGGGACTGCAAAACCCTCTAACGAAACCTCAGGTTCAGAATCGGCCTCAGCTTCAAAAGGTAATAGTGGTGGTGAGAACTTGGAAATTAAAGTACCAATTTTACCAGAGTCTGTAGCGGATGCTACCATTGCAACATGGCATGTTCAGCCTGGTGAATCTGTAAAACAAGACCAAAATTTAGTTGATATTGAGACAGACAAAGTTGTCTTGGAAGTAGTTGCACCTGCTGATGGTAGTTTGAGTGAAATCATTGCTCAAGAGGGCGAAACGGTATTGGCGGAGGCGGTAATAGCACGTTTCTCTGCGGGTGCTTCTGGAGCAAAACCGGCTGCGCCTGCTCAGTCGTCTGCAGAGACGAGCAGCGAAGGCGATTCAGATGCGTTAAGTCCTTCAGTTCGCAGGTTGTTAGCTGAGAAAGGTGTTGAGCCTTCATCAATAAAAGGCTCTGGCAAAGGCGGACGCATCACCAAAGAAGATGTCGAAAAACATCTTAAGGCACCGGCGGCCGCAGCTGCAAAAGCTCCTTCAGCGTCAAGCGAATCAACACCTTCTCTTGCTGCTGGCGATCGTACCGACAAGCGTGTTCCAATGACACGATTGCGCAAGACTATTGCCAGTCGTTTGCTAGAGGCTAAAAACTCTACCGCAATGTTGACTACATTCAACGAAGTTAACATGAAACCGATTATGGATTTGCGTAAGCAATATCAAGAGAGCTTTGAAAAGCGCCATGGCATTCGCTTGGGCTTTATGTCTTTTTACGTGAAGGCAATTACCGAGGCGCTTAAACGATTCCCAGAAGTCAACGCTTCTATAGATGGTGATGACATCGTCTATCACAATTATTTTGACATATCGATTGCAGTCTCAACGCCACGTGGCTTGGTTACGCCTGTATTGAAAGATACAGATACACTTGGCATGGCGGGTATTGAAAGTGGTATCAAAGCATTAGCGCTAAAAGGTCGCGATGGAAAGCTATCGATGGACGACTTAAAAGGCGGTAACTTTACGATCACCAACGGTGGCGTGTTTGGTTCTTTGTTATCAACACCTATTATCAATCCACCTCAAAGCGCCATTTTGGGTATGCACAAAATCCAAGACCGTCCTATGGCAGTTAATGGCAAAGTCGAAATTTTGCCGATGATGTATCTAGCGCTTTCTTATGATCATCGAATTATCGACGGTAAAGAGTCAGTTGGCTTTTTGGTCACAGTAAAAGAAATGCTAGAAGATCCAACACGTTTATTGTTGGATGTATAGGGTAAAAATTGGATGCTACACTTTAATATTTATAATATTTTAGTCGTATAGTAATCTACAAAGATGGTACTGCTGGCTCGCTAAGTCTCGCAATTTGAGCCACTTAGTGTCACTGGCCTTTCAGTATCATCTTTTTTATTGTAGGAAAACACCCAGTATTTTGTGTTATAATCCTGCGCGATAAAATTTGGTCGCTCGATAAGAGTTGGCCTGTCTCTTAATTAAAATCGGATAAATCACCATGAATTTGCATGAATATCAGGGCAAACAGCTATTTAAAGAATACGGCTTGCCTGTTTCTGATGGATACGCTGCTGATACTCCTCAAGCAGCTGTTGACGCTGCAGACCGCATTGGCGGTACTGAGTGGGTAGTTAAGTGTCAAGTACACGCTGGCGGACGCGGAAAAGCGGGCGGCGTTAAGTTAGTAAAAGACAAAAACGACATTAAGGCGTTTGCAGAACACTGGCTTGGCAAAAATTTGGTGACCTATCAAACAGATGAAGGTGGTCAGCCAGTCAGTCAAATTTTAGTTGAGACTTGTACTGACATTGCTCAAGAATTGTATCTGGGTGCTGTTGTGGATCGTACATCACGTCGTATCGTGTTTATGGCTTCTACAGAGGGTGGCGTCGAAATAGAAACCGTCGCAGAGCAGACACCTGAGTTAATACTAAAAGCTGAAGTTGACCCGCTTGTTGGCGCTCAGCCTTATCAAGCAAGAGAAATCGCTTTTAAACTTGGGTTAAAAGGCGTTCAGATTCGTCAATTTACCACTATTTTTATGGGCTTGGCCAAGATGTTTGAAGATCTTGACCTTGCGCTTATTGAAATCAATCCATTGGTTATCAAAGCTGACGGTGATCTACATTGTTTGGATGCGAAATTAGGCGTTGATAGCAATGCTTTATATCGCCAAAAGAAAGTGGCAGCAATGAATGACCCGACACAAGAAGATGCGCGCGAAGCACATGCTGCAAAGTTTGAGCTTAACTACGTAGCGCTGGATGGCAACGTAGGTTGCATGGTAAACGGTGCGGGTCTTGCAATGGGTACAATGGATATCGTTAACTTGCATGGCGGTAGCCCAGCAAACTTCTTAGACGTTGGCGGCGGTGCGACCAAAGAACGCGTAGCTGAAGCGTTTAAAATCATTTTGTCTGACACTAATGTTAAAGCGGTACTAGTTAATATTTTTGGCGGAATCGTGCGCTGCGATATGATTGCTGAAGGCATCATTGGTGCAGTTAAAGAAGTAGGCGTTACGGTGCCTGTTGTCGTGCGTTTAGAGGGTACTAATGCAGAATTAGGTCGTGAAGTGCTTGCTAACTCTGGTTTGGATATTATCGCTGCAGAATCATTAACAGACGCTGCTCAAAAAGTTGTTGCTGCTGCGGAGGGCAAATAATGTCAGTATTAATCAATAAAGACACTAAAGTTATCTGCCAAGGCTTTACTGGCGGTCAAGGTACTTTTCATTCTGAACAAGCTATTGCATATGGTACCAAAATGGTGGGTGGTGTTACGCCAGGAAAAGGCGGAACAGAACATTTAGGTTTGCCTGTTTTTAACACTGTCAAAGAAGCAGTTGCTGCCACCGGTGCAACTGCAACCGTGATTTATGTGCCGGCTGCGTTTTGTAAAGACTCTATCGTGGAAGCGGTTGATGCTGGTATTGAACTGGTAGTATGTATTACGGAAGGTATACCAACTATTGATATGCTTTACGTCAAAGAGTACGTAAATCAAAAAGGTGCTCGTATGATTGGTCCAAACTGTCCAGGTGTGATTACACCAGGAGAGTGCAAAATTGGCATTATGCCTGGGCATATTCATAAGCCAGGAAAAGTAGGCATCGTATCGCGTTCTGGAACGTTGACCTACGAAGCGGTTAAGCAAACAACTGACGAAGGCTTTGGTCAATCAACATGTGTTGGTATTGGTGGAGATCCTATTCCAGGTTCTAACTTTATCGATATTTTGGCGATGTTCCAAGATGATCCTGCTACCGAAGCGATCGTTATGATTGGGGAGATTGGTGGCACAGCTGAAGAAGAAGCGGCTGAGTTTATCAAGGCTAATGTAACAAAACCGGTCGTTTCTTATATCGCCGGTGTTACTGCTCCAGCGGGTAAACGCATGGGTCACGCAGGCGCTATTATTGCTGGCGGTAAAGGCACTGCGGATGAGAAGTTTAAAGCCTTGGAGGCGGCAGGCGTAAAAACCGTGCGCTCACTTGCGGATATTGGCAAGGGCCTTAGAGAAATCACTGGCTGGTAATATTACCTTCGAAACAATGCTAAAGGGACTGAATGGATAACTCAGTCCCTTTTTTTATGCCATTGATAATTCGGATGGTATATTTACAGCACTTGGCATAAAAATATGTATAATTTTAGTCAGTGGCGGGTTAGTGCGACGATTAACTGTGTTACTTGGCCCCTGATTAAGAAAGATCAAGAAAGATCAAGAAAGATTAAGAAAGAGATAGATTAAGTATGGCACTAAAAAATGGTCAATTTTTGGTTGGGCGCTTTAAAATTATCAGTCCACTTGGTTCTGAAAATAGTCCGACTATTTTTAAAGCCCTCGATACCGAACTTCGCACTCATGTGGCCATAAAAGTGCTGGCGAGTTCTCGATGTTCTGAGCATGTTATCGAGGCTCTGCAGCAGCAAGTAAAACAAGTCAAAGCCATCAATCACCCCAACGTGGCGCTTATCCACGAACTATATTTTGAGCACGAGTTAGTATTTTACTCGATGCAATTGTCCGAAGGTGAATCTCTTTTTTCGCGATTAAGAAATGCTATCTCGCCAAATGAGGCAAACCTTTGGATAGGCCAATTGTTAGATGTAGCAGAGGTCTTTCATGGTTCAGGTTGTTTGTTAGGTGAAATTCGTTTAGATAAAATAATTGTTGATACCCACAACAACATTCACCTCATGGATTTTGGCACCGGCCCGTCCGCTCTTTATTCAGGTCAGAGCTTTGCCTTGCAACAATTTGATGCATCAGAAATGTCAGAGGGTCGTAATCCCAATGTCAAATCTGACGTGTTTAGTTTAGGAAAAGTCATCGAACTACTTTTGCAGTGTATTGATGGTGACAAAATGGACAAGGAAGAGGTTAAAAAAAGAAAGTTTGTGCTAGCAGTGGTTAAAAACATGACGCACACTTCTGCGCAAGCCAGAATCTCATTGGCAGACTGTAAGCAACAAATATTAGTGCAAAGCGAAGCATCTGTGCGAAGGAGGCGAACCAAGTGGGCCGTTTTAGCCACTGTTAGTGTAATAGGCTTACTCGTATATTTAACCAGTGGACGAACCAACGAGTCAACCATTGTGGCCGAGCAGATTGCAATCGTGGCCGACGCTCGGTTGCCTATCCTACAAAACTTAGCGGTGGCCTTAGACTCTCCACTCAAAGCATTTCCCTCTTTATCCGTGTTGGATAGCTCTAACGTCATTGATATAAGCGCTAATTTAAGTTTAAAGCCAAGTATTAACCTAAATGACCGCCGACGTTTGGCTGAGCTACTTAATACACCTTATTTACTCGTTTTGGCCAGTAAAACGGTGTCAGAAACTACCTATGTAATCAGCGCTACATTGCGAGAGATGCCAAGCGATAGGATGATCTTTGATATCAAACATGATGTTGTCATCAGCAATATGCCAGAAGACTTAAGCAGGCTTTCACAAAAATTAATTAACCAGATACAGAAGTGGAACAATGATGCGGTTCAACTGCCAAATTATACCTTGTTTATTAAACATGCATTATTAAACACCCGTTCTGTGTCTCTTAACCTACCAACGCTACAACAAAAGGCTCCAAACTTTCCTGAGGTATGGCTCTACAGTGCTCAACAATCGCTTAAAGAAAACCAAGTGGAACAGGCGATTGAATACTTAAACAGGCTTCTAGGAATGCAGTTTGACGTTAGCTATTGGCGGTTGAAAGGGGAATGGCTGCGCGCAAGCCTTGATGTCGACTCTGACCAATCCGCACAACGTTTAGCGCAGCTTTCGATGGCGCTTAACAAGCATTATCCATCGCGATACTCAGACATTGTCGAGCAGGCGGAGCTTAGCTTAAATCGCGAAAATTTGTTAGAAGCTGAGATGTTTTTACAAAATGCACGCTTATTACAACCTAACAGTGGCAGTGTGCTGCATGCAATCGGTAGGGTTCAAATGCTGAATGGCAACGTTCAGGGTGCTATTGATAATGCTTTAAAATTAGCGGTAATGGCGTTTCGTTTGCAAGCTGATGTTGTTTCCGAAAGTAATGCTATGGTTACGATGGGCGAAGCAAACATGATGCTAGGGCAGGCCAATACAGCGCAACAATTTTTCTCAGATGCCTTTGAATTGCTCAAAGACGACATATGGTCGCAAGAACGTGAAAAATTGCGAGTGAGACTCTCAAACTTGGGCGTTGAGTTAACAGTACAGGCCGATCTCTAGCGTCAAATTCCCGCAGGGCACTCTTAGCCTTATCGTCATTATTCAAAATAGATATTTCCGAAGACATATGACACCGTATATGAAAGCGGTTTCTTTAGATACGCGATCTGTAACGATTAAGAAAAAGCTTTTGTTTTGTAAATATGGTGTTAATATGAACAAAGTTATGTTGATTCGCGTTAACACTAACTAAGAGTAACCATCTTAAAAGAAACATTTTGTAAATATAAGTTGACACATTGAGCAGTGGTTAGAAAGAACAGTGTGTTAACATAATGTAAACAAAAAAATTGAATACGTATGCAAATGTTAGCTTTGCAAGGCGCAAGCCAGTAACATGCATTTTGTAAATAATGCGTAAAAGATGTTATGAATGTTTAACATCTATAAAACAATAAATAGGGCACACACATGAAAAATAAACACATTTTTAAACCAGCGTTGCTATCTTTAGCCGTCGCTTCTGCAATGACTTCAGGTCATGTTTTAGCACAACAAACAGCAGCCGATACACCTAATGCAGATGTTGAAGTGATTGCTGTAACCGGTATTCGCGGATCACTCATTCGTGCGCAAGCAGTTAAACAAGACTCCTCTTCTATCGTCGAAGCAATCTCAGCGGAAGACATTGGTAAGTTGCCAGATTCTTCAATTGCAGAATCATTAGCGCGTTTGCCAGGCTTAGCCGGCGAGCGTGTCGGCGGTCGTACCTCTGGTATCTCAGTCCGTGGTTTCAAAGAAGATTTTGTGGGTACGTCACTTAACGGTCGCGAATTAATCGGTATTGGAGACAACCGCGGTATTGAATACGATTTGTACCCGTCAGAAATTATGACAGGTGCTACTATTCATAAAACAGCTAATGCAACCCTTATTACGCAAGGTTTAGGCGGTACAGTTGATCTGCAAACAGTGCGCCCACTTAACGCTCAAGAAACACTGACGGTTACTGGTGTATACGAGGCCAGCCAAGCGCCTGCTGATAACCCTGATTTCGATGATACAGGTCATCGTTTCTCACTTTCATTTGTAGAAAAATTTGCTGACGATACAATCGGTCTAGCCGTTGCTATTGCTTCAACTGAATCACCCAACAACCAACGTAAATACGGTGTTTGGGGCTATTCAACTAATGACGAAGGTCAAGTTACGCCATCGGGTCTTGATACGAATGCACAATCTACCAAGCTAGAACGCGATACCATTTCTGCTGTTTTACAATATCAGCCCAATGACCGTTTAAATGTGATCGTAGATGCATTACAAATTGACTTTAAAGATTCTGGTGTATTAAGAGGTTTCATTGAACCGTTTGCTACTGCGAACGTAACGGGTTCTGGTGTAAATGTTACCGGGACTCAAATCGAAGCAAACCCAGTTTTACGTACTGACCCATTAAATAAAGACGGTCAACTAACTGCGTTTGGTTTAAACGTTGAATATTATGTCAGCGACAACTGGAAGGTTGAAGTTGATCTAGCACGCTCTGATGCTGAAAAATTTGAACAACGTGCAGAATCGTATGCTGGTTTGGGACGCTCTGGTTCTTTAGATGCGACAGGTTTTGGCTCACGTAATTTTGAAATGTCCTCTGAAGGTGTCTTCTTTACGGGTCTAGACGGCTTGGGTGCATTTGCTGATCCAAACCAATTACAACTTACTGGTCCGCAAGTATGGGGTGGCGGTCTAGCTAACTTAGCAGACCAATTTCAAACTGACGTACTAAAAGCAAACGGCGAACCATTTACGTTCCTTAATGCTCAAGACGGTTTTAATAACTTCTTTACAATTAATGAAGAATTAACTCAGTTTAAACTTGAAGTTGAAGGGACGTTAGATGGCGGTGCAATTACCAAAGTGACTGCTGGTCTACATTATTCAGACCGTTACAAAGATAAAGAAAACAATGGTTTCTTTGCGACTGCGAACGTATTCCCTGATAGCCAGTCGGTTGCAGAGTCTGGTGTGCCAATTGTTGGTTTAACTGACCTAACATGGGCGGGTTTAGGGTTTGTTGTTGCTTATGACGGTAATGCCCCTTATGACAACGGCTATTACACTCAAAACAACGGCGGTTTCCTAGAGCCGGATCGTTTTGGTGACACGTATGTCGTAGAAGAAGAAGTAACAACAATCTATGCTCAAGCTGATTTTGAATACGAAGTAGGCGATATTTTAGTATTCGGTAACGTTGGTGCGCAGTATGTTGATACAGACCAAACTTCTGACGGTACTATTGGTGTCATTGGTGCTAATTTCCGTGTCTGTGATGAAGATAGTAACTCAGTGATTGACGAAGCATGTTCTATTACTGATGGCGCAAGCTACTCTCATTTCTTGCCTAGTATAAGCTTAAACGCTGAAGTGGCTGATAATCAATTCGTACGTTTTGGTGCTTCTAAGACGATTTCTCGTGCACGCTTGGACCAAATGAAAGCGTCTGGTTTTGTTAAGTTTGACTTGAACGACCAATTTATTACGCTGCCTAACACCCAAGCGGCGGTTGAGCAGTTTGGCTCTCCTTGGTCTAAGTCAGCAGGTAACGCTAAGCTGCGCCCGTTAGAATCTAATAACTTTGATTTATCGTTTGAAAGCTACTTTGACGATGAAGGTTATATTGCTATTTCTTTGTTCTATAAAGATTTAGTTAATTTGACGAGAGAAGCTAATCCATACATTAACTTCCGTAACGATGCCACGAACGATGGTGCTGATTACTTTGTACCTGGTTTCCATGACCGTACATTGGATGTTGATTTTACCAACTCCAACACCGGTGAATTCTTTCCTGCAGGTAGCTATGTAACACCGCCTGATTTTGGTCAATTTTCATTTTTTGAGGATGGACTAAAAGGTTCTGTTACAGGTACTGAGTTAACGGCTAGTATTCCACTAGGCATGTTTGCTGACGAGTTAGAAGGGTTTGGTGTGGTTGGATCTGCAACCTTTATCGACGCAGAGGTCGATGACGGTTCATTCATTCCGGGTCAATCTGATGAGGTGTATTCATTTACAGCTTATTATGAAAACGAAGGTTTTGAAGTCCGTGTTGCGATGACAGACCGCTCTGGTTTTACGACCTACGAAAGAGCTGGGTCTAATAAGATCGGTGAAGCGACTCGCGATGGTACGCAAGTAGTCGATGCTCAGATTTCTTATGACTTCGAAAACTCAAATATTGAGATGCTTCAAGGTTTGAGAGTATCGCTACAAGGTACAAACTTGTTAGATGATGCTGATCAAGTATCGCGAGATGCTAACGGCGTTGTTACAACGCGCCGTGAATTTGGTCCATCTTACATGGTTAACTTCAACTACTCTTTCTATTAATAGATAGTAGTAAATTAACGAATAGTTAGGTAATCTCAAAGGCCCCTAGTTGACTAACGCGGGGCCTTTTTTTATCTTTTAGCTTGGGATTCTTATGTGTAAAAGTGCATGTGAATATCAAGCTAAAAGATCAATTGTATGAGCGTTAAGAGGCACATTGATGCAACAAGCAATCAAAAAAGTAGTTATTGCTGGCGGTGGCACGGCAGGTTGGATGACGGCAGCTTTACTCAAAAAGGTAATGGGCGAGCAGATAGAGATTGAGTTAGTTGAATCTGAGGATATCGGTATTGTTGGCGTTGGAGAAGCAACGATTCCGCCGATTCAAACGTTTAATCAATTTTTAGGCATTGACGAAAAAGACTTTTTAAGAGAAACCAACGGGACTATTAAGCTAGCGATCAAATTTGAAAATTGGCGAGTCGTTGGCGAAAGTTACTTCCACACTTTTGGAGCACCAGGGGCCAATTTAGGATTCTGTAATTTTCAACATTACTGGTTGCGTGCATACAAAGAGGGCTTACAAAAATCACTGTGGGACTATGACCTCAATTACTTGTGCTGCGTGGATGGATCGTTTAACAAAATTAACACTCAAAATCCAATGTTTGAAATGCCTTACGCCTATCATTTCGATTCGTCACTTTATGGACGCTTCCTTCGAAAGTTATCTGAGAGTGCAGGTGTAAAACGCACAGAGGGCATCATTGAGCATGTCAAACAGTGTGATGAAAGTGGGGATATTACTGGGTTACAGCTAAGTGATGGCACTCAAATACAAGGTGATTTGTTTGTTGACTGCTCTGGTACAAGGGCATTGTTAATCCAAAAAACCCTAGGCGTAAAATATCTCGACTGGTCCCACTGGTTACCCGCAGATAGTGCGTTAGCGGTGCAAACCGAACGCTTTGAAAAAACATTGCCTTATACACGAAGCATTGCACATGACAAAGGCTGGCAATGGCGTATTCCGCTGACTCATCGAAATGGTAACGGCATCGTTTTTTCATCAAAATACATGAACGATGAGCAAGCCCATGATAGGTTAATTAATAACTTGGATTCTAAACCGGTTAACGACGTCAGAAAAATATCTTTTAATACAGGCAGAACCAAACATCAATGGCACAAAAATGTGATTGCCATTGGCCTATCTAGTGGTTTTTTAGAGCCGTTAGAGTCTACTAGTATTCACTTAATTCAGTCAGCGGTTGTGCGTCTACTCAAGCTATTTCCGCATCAAGGTATTACTCAGTCAGTGATCGACCTATATAATCAGGAATCAGAAGTAGAATATGACACAATTCGAGATTTTATTATTTTGCATTACCATGTAAACGAGCGCACAGATTCCGACTTTTGGATAGATATGAGAGAAATGGAGATTCCAGATCGCCTGAAGAACAAAATTGACGTTTTTAGCGAAGTAGGCAATATGCTGAATGATCAACATGATATTTTTAGAGATGCGTCTTGGTTACAAGTCATGTTAGGGCAGGGAATGCAACCAAAAGACTATCATCCGGCGGCGAACGTTCCTTCAAGCGCTCAGTTGAGTGACACGTTGGCGAAGTTAGCAGATGCTAAAAAGCAACCGATGGCCAAGATGTTGCCTCATGATGAGTTTTTAAAGCACTATTTAAATGCTTGATTTAATTAATGTGCTATCTGTAGTAAATAATTTAGTGGCCGTTGAGTGCAGAAATAGAATTAAAAATGACAAATAAAAACCAGCCAGTAGTAAAAAAAATTGTGATTGCAGGTGGCGGCACTGCTGGATGGATGGCGGCGAGTCTGATGCATCATCGCTGGGCAAATCAAGGTGTTAAGATTTGTTTAGTTGAATCTCCTACTATTGGTATTATCGGAGTCGGCGAAGGTTCAACGCCAACGCTTAAACGTTTCTTTGCTGACCTAGACATTGCCGAAAGTGATTGGATGCCTGCCTGCAATGCAACATACAAAGTTAATATTGAGTTTGCTGACTGGAGCCCTCAATCAGGTATTAGTAGGTATAGCCACCCATTTATTTCTCAAGTCGATACATTTTCAGAAAAACATTTTTATTTAAATTGTCTGACGCGTAGGCATGGCTTAGATGTAAATACTCAGCCCAACGACTTCTTTTTGAACGGATGGTTGGCAAAAACGCATAAATCACCAGTTACACCCGCAAATTTCCCGTTTGAAGTAGAATACGGGTATCACTTTGACTCTGCCTTGCTTGGACAGTATCTTGCAAAACGAGCGGTTTCGTTAGGTGTTGAACATATACAAGCGAACATACAAGATGTGGTTATTGATAAATGCGGTAATATTGAGTCCTTGCGTTTAAACAATAATCGAGTGTTAGTAGCTGATTTTTTTGTAGATAGCACGGGGTTTGATTCTTTGCTGCTACAAAAAGCTTTAAATGTTGGTTTCACTGATTTTAAGTCGAATTTGTTCAATGACTCAGCGGTGGCAATGCCATCACTATCGTTAACACCGACACCTGTGCAAACGAAGTCTACCGCACTGTCAAATGGTTGGGCTTGGCAGATTCCGCTTACCAATAGAACGGGTAACGGCTATGTATACTCTTCACGTTTTATAGATAAAGAGCAAGCCGAGACAGAGTTGCGACAGCATCTAGGCTTACTGGATGCCGATATTACTGCCAAACATCTTAAAATGAACGTAGGACAAATCGATAAGCATTGGCACAATAACTGCCTGGCGATTGGATTATCCCAAGGGTTTATTGAGCCTCTTGAAGCAACTGCTCTGCATTTATCGCAGGTATCTATTGAGATATTCATGGACGAATTCGAAGCAGGAAACTTTAGTAATCAACGGCAATCAGCATTTAACGCCAATATGCATGAGCGATATGAACGTGTTAGAGATTACATTGTTGCTCACTATAAATTAAACACTCGTAGCGATTCACATTATTGGAAAGAGAACAGGGATAATATGAATTTATCTGATTCTTTGCTGCATTTGTTGACGGTCTGGTTCGAAAAAGGGGACCTTAACCAAGAGATTCATCGGCAGGGCTTGCAAGACCACTTTGGTCTAAGCTCTTGGCACTGTTTACTCGCCGGTTATGGTGCTTTCCCAAACAAAGCTGCTAAGCAACCTGGTATAGGAGATAAGTATAAGGAGTTTGCGTTACAGGCGTTTTTTGAAGGCTGTCTGCTCAATTTTGAAGATAATAGTTAGGCAGTCACTTTCCCCATCTGCAGCCACGTAATCAGCTCTACTCTATTACGGCATTTGGTTTTTCTAAAAATACTGTATATGTGTGTTTTGACGGTATTTACACTAATATTTAATTGTTCAGCAATCTCAATGTTTTGAGCGCCTTTTGCTACCAGACGCACAATCATCCACTCTCGCTTAGTTAAAATCGAGTCGCGAGCGCTAGAGTTCGATGAAATACCTAGATTGTTATGCGACGCAGCATGATTTACGCTCATCAAATCGCTCAACACTTCATCCAAGGTTGCCCTTTTGAACCAAGTCTTTCCGTTGCTTATTGCCTCTATGCCTCGCAGAATAATATCTCGTCTGTCTGACGCGTAAAACACGCCCTTCAGACCTTGCATCAATATCTGTTTTTCACTAACACCTTTTTGAGGGGCATTAATCAATATGATGTACTGGCGACTTGAACTTATTACTCTGTTTATTACGTCCTCTAAAAGGTCATTGCTGGCGAGATTGTCCATATCAATACAAATAATGAGCGGCACAGACGAACTCAAAAAATACTCTTCTAATAGGTTTTTGCTTAGCTTGACGTTAAACCGACATGCTTCGAGCAATGAATAAAACTGGTCTAAGAATTGAGTGGTGGGTGTTTCGTTGTTATCGACACTGGGTGATAATATAACCGCAGTTTTTGAGACCATCATTAGGTAGCGTTCCGTTATTTAAGTTATTCAGTTAGTGCTATTATTTTGGGTTTGCAACAACACTGGCTGTACAACAAACAGCGCCTGCTATACGACTAAATACTCGATTGTTTTTATTATTGTACGAATCTTGCAGTACCATACCGCCAAAAAGTATGTTGAGCAACAAACACATCGTTTAATATCTATGTTTGCGTTCTTTGCTGATGGGCGTTATACTTCTGCCCATCGAGTATTGCTTAACAGTCAATCTGTTTCGTGAGATTGTGGATACTTGGGTGAAGCGGCAGTAAGTGCAGACGCCATAGCACTTACGGTTGAACATTGCAGTTATTTATGTGAGCTCCGCTTGACCGGGGCTTTTTTGTATCTTTTTTTTGATGAACCCAGTGTTGGGATGTCAAATAAAGTGGAAGATGGGCAACATGCCCTTTTTTTGTTTTTGGAGTATAGGTTTGTCACAACTCGAAAGAAAGTTGACAGAAATGTTAAACGCACCGGTTGAGGCGTTAGGCTTTGAACTGGTCGGTGTAGAATTGGTAAGAGCGGGCAAGCATTCTATTTTGCGCGTTTACATTGACAAAGAAGATGGTATCGATGTCGACGACTGTGCTGACGTTAGCCATCAAGTAAGTGCAGTATTGGACGTTGAAGATCCGATAACAACAGAATACAACCTAGAGGTTTCTTCTCCGGGTATGGATAGACCGTTGTTTAAGGAAGCACATTACGCAGTAATTGTTGGAGAAGTTATTACGATTCGCCTGAGTATGCCCCAAGACGGCAGACGTAACTTTAAAGGCGAATTATTAAGCTGTGAAGACGGTACTATTAAAATGAAAGTTGATAACGACGTATTTGATATCGCTATCGATAATATAGAAAAAGGCAACTTAGTGCCTAATTTTGATTAGCTTTTAACGGGGAGCGTTTGTTTCGAGCAAGAAGCATTCAGTGGAGCAAAGATGAGTAAAGAAATTTTGTTGGTGGCGGAAGCCGTTTCAAATGAAAAACAAGTGCCTAAAGAAAAAATATTTGAAGCACTGGAGTTTGCGTTAGCAAGTGCTACAAAGAAGAAAAACACGGGCGAAATTGAAGTAAGAGTTTCAATTAACAGAGAAACAGGCGATTTCGACACTTTTAGACGCTGGATGGTAATTGAGGATGATCAAGAGCAAGAAAATCCTTACGCCGAAATGACTATTTCTGCCGCGCAAATTGATGAACCTGATATTAAATTAGGCGATTATGTTGAAGAACAGATTGATTCAATCGCGTTTGATAGAATAACCACACAAACCGCCAAGCAAGTTATTGTCCAAAAGGTTCGTGAAGCAGAGCGTGATCAGATGATTGCCGAATACCAAGATCGTGTTGGTGAACTGGTCACGGGTACTGTTAAAAAAGTAAACAGAGATAACGTGATAGTCGATTTGGGTAATAATGCCGAGGGTGTTATTTATCGTGATGACATGTTGCCCAGAGAGTCGTTTAGACCAGGTGACCGAGTTCGTGGTTTGCTATATGTAATACGCCCTGAAGCAAGAGGTGCGCAATTGTTCATTAGCCGTACGCATCCTGATATGCTAATTGAGTTGTTTAGACTCGAAGTGCCAGAGATAGCGGAAGAGACTTTGGAGATAAAAGCCGCAGCACGCGATCCTGGTGCGAGAGCGAAGATTGCGGTAAAAACCAACGACAAGCGCTTAGATCCTATCGGTGCCTGTGTCGGCATGCGAGGCTCTCGAGTTCAAGCCGTATCTGGTGAACTTGGCGGCGAACGCGTTGATATTGTGCTTTGGGATGAAAACCCTGCTTCTTTTGTTGTTAATGCAATGGCACCTGCTGAAGTTGCATCAATTGTGGTAGACGAAGATAGTAAGACCATGGATGTAGCCGTAGAGGCAGACAATCTTGCGCAAGCAATCGGTAGAAGCGGCCAAAATGTGAGACTAGCGAGTCAACTGACAGGCTGGGAACTTAATGTCATGACAGTTGAAGATTTAGAAACCAAGCATGAAGCTGAAAATGCCAAAGTACTGGCAGTATTTACAACGGGTTTAGATATAGATGAAGATTTTGCATCTGTGCTTGTTGATGAAGGTTTTACTTCGTTAGAAGAAATTGCTTACGTGCCGATTAGCGAACTTCTTGCGATTGATGGTCTTGACGAAGAGACGGTCGAGGAACTTCGTGGCAGAGCAAAAGCATGGTTAACCACCAAGGCGCTGGCTAACGAAGAGTCGCTGGAAGGTTCAGAACCCACAGAAGAGTTATTAAACTTAGAGGGAATGGACAGACATTTAGCATTTGTACTTGCTAGCAGAGGCATTACAGACTTAGAAAGTTTGGCCGAACAAGGCACAGACGAAATTAGTGACATAGAAGAATTAGACGAAGTAAAAGCGGGCCAGCTTATTATGGCT
>Ga0115565_10000221_pt1 | contig 47570 bp, 37 predicted proteins | sample COGITO_mtgs_1105_FD_87199 | JGI IMG/M metagenome (GOLD analysis project Ga0115565, IMG submission 87199) | Pelagic marine microbial communities from North Sea - COGITO_mtgs_110530 | ecosystem: Environmental > Aquatic > Marine > Epipelagic | place: Germany:Helgoland, sampling site Kabeltonne... | reverse complement strand
GATAATCAACATTAATAAGTATACCAAACCTAATCTCGAAATAAATTCTTTTAACTCATGTTCAATTTCTGAATTATCTTGACTAAATTGTAACTCTAAAATACCAATTCTTTTAAATTTAGGGTCGTGAATGTAGGTGTAAGAAGCTTGGTAACCCATCCCATCTTTTTCTACAGAAATTAAAACTCTATGATTTGAATTTTGATTTAAATTATTTAAGTTATTGTAGCTCAAAGGCTTTATTTGATTGTCTTCAAAAGCATTGGTTTTAGAAGAAACCAATAAATTTCCATGCAAATCGAAAATTGAAATATTTAATTTATTGATTGATGAAATTTCATAAATACGCTCTTGAAATATTTTTGATAAATTTTCTGTTTTTACAGGATAACTCGTTTTATTGGTCAATTCTAAATCAATCGTTTCTACTGTAGTGGCTTCTTTACGCTCAAAACGCTGAATATTATAGTCTTTAGTTTGTTCATCATATTGATAAACAGTAACCACCAATATTAAAATTGATGCCAATAAAACCAATAAAATAGTCGATAAAAAAATACGTATTTTTAAAGATACTTTCTTAAAATTAATCAAATTTTAGTTTGTTTTATACGTTTTGTTTTCATTGTTAAAAAATCGTCAAAAGCACCATCATTATCCCAATCAAAAGTACTTTTCCCTAAAAAACCTTCGTCAGTTTTTTCAATATGATATCCAACTTTAATGTTTCTATTATTATATGTAAAATCAACAAAAAGCGAGTCGTTTTTTACACTCCAATTCCCATCAGATTCAGAAATTTTTTCTCCTTCTTTGTTGATAAACCAAGCGTTAAAAGTGCCATCTTTATGGTAAATAGACTGTGCTATTAATTCTGGATCTTTATCAAACTTATCTTCAAAAACATACAGGGAATCCGATTTTTCGTAAGTTGGCATTTCTAACTTTAAATAGGTTGTTTGCCAAGAATCTACTATATAGGTTTCTAATGATTTTTCTTTTTTACACGCTACAATAAGTGTGCCTAAAAAAAACATAAAGATTATTTTTTTTATTTTCATTTTTAAAAACGATTTAATAGTAAATATAGGGAAATAAAAAGTGTCTACAAAGTGACTTTAAGAATTGGCTAATGGCAAAAATGTACGTCTGAATTTAATAATTAATGGAATTCCTCTTGCTAAAATCCATAAAGTAAATGCAATCCAAATAGCGACTAATTTATAATCTAACCAATCAAAAAATAATAAGGTTGGTATAAAAACCAAAGCTGTAGAAAGAATTAAAACGTTTCTTAAATACTTCATAAAACCCATACCTTTAAACATGCCATCAAAAATAAAAGTGATTGCACTAATAGGTTGCGTTAAAATAACAATCCAAAAAACATGATAAAATTGCTCTAAAACTAAGAGCTCTTTAGTAAAAATTTGACCGATAAAATTATAAAATAAAAAACCAAAAGCAGCAATTATAATCCCTGTAATTAAACCATATTTTATCAACTTATTACTTAAAAGAAGAAGGGTTTTATACTCTTTTGCGCCCAATAATTTGCCTGCTAAAATATTCCCAGCACTCGAATATCCATCAACCATAAAAGCGCCCAACAGCCAAATATTTAAACCAATTGTGTAGGCTGCAATGTATTCTTTTCCATAACCAGTGGCATAAGCAGTTGCAAAGTATAAAGCCGTATTTAAGGCGATTGTTCTTATAAAAAGATTGCCAATCATGCCCAATAATTTAGGGATTTCTTGATGAAATTTAGTCTCAATTTTTAAAGAAATATCTGTTTTTTTAAGTAATAAAACTATCGATAATATTGCCATTGTTATTTGGGCAATTACACTTGCATACGCAGCACCTTCGATATACATGGGTTCTAAAAAACCTTCTATTCCATATACAAAAGCAATATCTAAAACAATATTTAACAGCGCTCCAATAATAGCAATTATCATTGGGTAAAAGGTGTTTTGCAATCCTCTAAAAATCCCAAAAATTGCAAATACAAATAAAGAAAATGGAAAACCGAAAATTCTAATTTTAAAATAGATAATACAATATTCTAAAACCTGACCTGAAGCATTATAAAATTGAAAAATTTGTTTCGCAAAAGGATAAGAAACTGCAACAACCAAAAAACTACAAACTACTATAATTGCAATGGCTTGGGCTGGTAAAGTTTTTATTTCATCTAATTTATTAGCGCCAACATATTGAGAAATTATGGAGGAAATTGCACTTCTTATTTGCCCAAAAACCCAAATTAACATAGAAATATAAGCGCCAACAATACCAACAGCAGCCAAACTTTCTGTAGCGTTTTCAGTAATATTACCAATAATTGCAGTATCTGTAATAGATAATAATGGTTCTGCAATACCTGCAATTAAGGCAGGAATTGCAAGCTTGTTAATTCGTTTAAAACTAATATCTGTATTCAAAAAAATATTTTTTACAAATGTACAGTTCTAAAAAAGAGAAAATACTTTACTTGCTGAAAAATTAGTAACTTTGTAGTCTTAAAAATTTTAGTATGCAAAACATTTTAGTTCCTATCGGATTTACAGAAAACGCTCAAAACACACTTCAATATGCAATTGATTTTGCAGCTGAAACAAACGCAAAAGTTTTTGTTTTTAGAGCTTATAGTACACCAACTAAAATGGGTACTATTATAAATGTAAATAATATTATTGAACGTGAAACTAATTTGTATTTGCGAACTATGGTAAATTCTGTTGATAAAAAAAACGTAGAGATTAAATTAATTTCTGCAAGAGGTTCTGTCGTGGATAGTGTTTTATCTATTGATGATGAATTAGGAATTGATTTGATTATTGTTGGTGCAAAAAGTAATTCTATTAAAGAAGAAATTTTTTTAGGAAAAACGGCTGGAAGTATTGTAAAGCAAACAGATGTTCCTGTTTTAACAGTGCCAGAAAATTACAAATTTATTCCTGTTAAAAGTATATTGTTAGCCTTTAAATCTGGTGTTTTAAAAAGCAAAACAGCTTTAAATCCTTTACAATATGTAGTTAAAAAGTTTGCATCACAAGTAAATTTATTACTAGTAAAAACACCAAATTACGAGCAAGAAGATTTAGTGATTCATAAAGACTTAGAGAAATTGCAAGCTACTTTAACAGTTACTGAAAACGCGACTACTTTTCAAGGAGTTTTGGAACATATTAAAACGCATAATCCTGATATGTTATGTGTTTTTAGACGAAAAAGAGGTTTCTTTCAAAAGCTTTGGGAAAAGAATACAATCTTAAAAGAAGAATTTTACACAAGTGTTCCTTTATTAATCTTAAAAGGGAAGTAAAGGTTATTCGAAGTTTTTGAATTTAAAAATATTTCTGAACCAAACTAATTAACGTATTTGCATCTTGAAAACCTGTTTGACGCCATTTCATTTCGCCATTTTTATAAATCATAAATGTTGGGTTTCCTTTTACTCTCAAAGCATCTGCTAAGGTTTCATTTTTTTTAATGTCGATTTTAATTACTTTGGCTTTTTCACCCAAAGCAGCAGCAACATTTCTTAAAGTATCTAAGTTGTTTTCAAGAGCATTCCAATCTGAATAAAAATCGATTAAAACTGGGGTTTCAGCATTGATTAATTCTCCGAATTTTGTCATAATTGAATATTTTTAAACGTCTAAAATTTACAACTTTTTTAAATCTTATCTCTACAAATATAAGATTTCTTAACAAATAAGCTGATTATCAAGCTTTTTTCAATTCTATAACTGTAATTTCTGGCCAAATACCAACTCTTCCAGGAAATGCATGATATCCAAAACCTCTATTTACGTTTATATATCTGCCAAATTCTTGATACAAACCTGCCCATTGTTTATACACATATTGAGATGGACTCCATTTTAAAAATCCAGGAATTTCAATACCCATTTGCAAACCATGTGTATGACCACTCAGCGTTAAATGGTAATTGAAATCGTCCATTTTTACTTTTTCCTGCCAATGACTAGGATCGTGACTCATCAAAATTTTAAAATCTTCTTTTTTTACTTTTGAGGATGCTTTTTGCAAATCTCCAGCTTGATTAAAACCTTTCCCCCAATTTTCGACGCCAATTAAAGCAATTTTTTGTCCGTCTTTTTCTAAATATCGATGTTCATCTAACAATAAATCAAACCCTATTTTTTGATGAATTTCTTTTACTTTTTGGAAATTATCAATTTTATCTTGTGGCGTTTTCCAATCCATATAATCACCATAATCATGGTTTCCAAGAATTGCATATTTGCCTTCTTTAGCTTCTAATTGATTAAAAACAGTAATCCAATCATCCATTTCATCAGCTTTATTATTTACAATATCACCCGTAAATAACATCAGATCAGATTTTTGCTCGTTAATTAAATCAACACCATATTGTATTTTTTCTTTGTTGGTAAAACTCCCTGAATGAATATCTGAAATTTGAGTAATCGTATAACCATCAAAAGCTTCAGGTAAATCATCAAAAGAAAGTTGATATTTGATGACTTTATAATTGTATTTTCCTTGCACAATTCCGTAGATAAAAGAAACAAGAGGAATCGCTGCTAACCCCAAAGCAATTTGCGATATAAATTTTCTTCTTCCAACCAAAAATTGGGTTTCAGAACTTGAAATTGATGAAAACAATTTTAAAACCAATCGATACATGTCTTCACCAAAAAGCACGAATACTATCACTAGTTTTGGAATGGAAAACGTCAACAAAATACCCATTGCCATTTGGAATTCTGGAGTTTGTCCTTTGCTTCTATCATACGTTAAAATAGTGATGAAAAAATAGGCGTAAACAGCCAAACTAATTACTATATATGAAAAACGGATTAATTTGCTTTTCGAAATTGTTTTGAAAGCTTGGAACGTATAAATTTCTACGGAAACAATAACAACAATTATAATAAGAACTGGAATTAACCAACGAGGCATAGCTGTTTTTTTAAATGTATACAAAGGTAACTGTTAAAAAATCAATGGTTTTTAACATGCTGTTAATTTTTTCAGTAAATTTATATCTTAATTTTTTTCAAAATGATTGATTCAATTGTTGTTTTTTTCGAGAACCTAACTAGTTTACAAAAGCTAATTTGGATTGTTGGCTGTTTATCAATTTTCTGGATTTTAGAAGGCGTTTATCCACTTAAAAAACATCAATATAACAAATGGAAACATGCAAAAACAAATTTTGTTTTACTATTTTCTACAATGATTATCAACGTTATTTTTGGGTTGATAACTGTGGGTGTTTTTCTTTGGATTGATACTACAAGTTTTGGTTTGTTAAATATGGTTGATTTCCCAGTTTGGGTAGAAATTATTTTAGCCATTATGATTCTGGATTTTACCTCACAGTATCTTGTGCATTATTTGTTGCATAAAATTCCTTTTATGTGGCGTTTTCACACAGTACATCATAGTGATACGCATGTAGATGTAACTTCTGGCACAAGGCATCATCCCATTGATTTTATTTTTAGAGAAAGCTTTGCTTTAATTGGGGTTGTAATTGCTGGTTTGCCTGTTTCTTATTATTTAATGTATCGAATTTTAACAGTACTTTTCACCTATTTTTCGCATGCAGATATTCAACTTCCTTTATGGTTGGATAAAGGAATTAGTTATGTTTTTATTTCGCCAAATACTCATAAATTTCATCATCATCATGTAATGCCTTGGACAGACACAAACTTTGGAAATATTTTTTCTTTCTGGGACAGAATTTTTGGCACTTTTATGTATCAAGACACCAAAGATATTGTGTATGGAGTTGATATTTTAGATGCAGCAAAATCAGAAGACATTCTATATCAATTAAAAGCACCATTTCAAAAAGGGTTGAAATCAGCTGAATATAAAGGTTGATTTTTCCACTCAGTTTGTCACTCTGTAAGAGTCTCAAAAGCCTGAGTGATTTTGCGTGAGATCCTTTCAGGATGACAAACTGTATGTGTTATTTTCTGGAGTTTATCATAAAACTTTCTATTCTTTCAATATAGTTTCCACTCAATTTGCCACTCTGTAAGAGTCTCAAAAGTGTGAGTGAATTTGCGTGAGATCCTTTCAGGATGACAAAGTGTATGTGTTATTTTGTGGAGTTTATCATAAAACTTTCTATTCTTTCAATATGGTTTCCACTCAGTTTGTCACTCTGTAAGAGTCTCAAAAGCATTAGTGATTATGGGTGAGATGCTTTCAGCAAAACAAATATTACCTGCTACTTTTAAAATAACCTTTTAATTCTTGAATTCGTGGCATTATCATAAACAAACATTCTTATCAAAATCATCAGCAGATAAAGCCTAAATTTAGGCAGTTTTTTGTAGTTTTATCTTTTTACAATTACAGATAAAATGGCAGATCAAAAAAGACTTTTTTTAGTGGATGCTTACGCATTAATTTTTCGTGGATATTACGCATTTATAAAGAACCCAAGAATCAATTCTAAGGGATTAGATACTTCTGCAATTATGGGTTTTATGAACTCGCTTTTAGACGTTATTAAACGTGAAAGACCAGATCATTTAGCTGTTTGTTTTGATAAAGGTGGCAGTGTAGATCGTGTTGAAATGTTCGAAGAATACAAAGCTAATAGAGATGCAACTCCAGAACCTATAAAAGACGCGATTCCGTTTATACACGAGATTTTAAAAGCCATGCACATACCAATTATGGTAAAAGAAGGTTTTGAAGCAGATGATGTAATTGGAACACTTTCTAAACAAGCAGAAAAAGAAGGTTACCAAACTTTTATGGTTACTCCAGATAAAGATTTTGCACAATTGGTTTCCGAAAATATATTTATGTACAAACCACGTTTTGGGGGTGGTTACGATATTTGGGGTGTTCCAGAAGTTTTGGCAAAATTTGAAATTACAGATCCTTTGCAAGTCATCGATTTCTTAGGAATGATGGGAGATTCTTCTGATAATATTCCTGGTTTGCCTGGAGTTGGCGAAAAAACCGCCAAAAAGTTTTTAGCGCAATTTGGCTCTATGGAAAATCTTTTAGCGAACACAGATCAGCTAAAAGGAAAGATGAAAGAGAAGATTGAAGCAGCTAAAGAATTGGGTTTACTATCCAAAAAGTTAGCAACCATTATGTTGGATGTTCCTGTAACTTTTAACGCGAAAGATTTTACATTAGATCAACCAGATGTTGAAAAAGTTACAGAAATTTTTAATGAATTAGAGTTTAGAAATTTATTGTCGAACTTCTTAAAAACGTTTGCTGAAGAAAATGCACAAAAAGTAAATTCAGCAGAAAATAATACTGATGAAAAATCAACAACTAAAAAATCTGCACCAATTGTAGAAGGTCAATTTGATTTATTTGCGGCTCCTGGAACAGGAAGTGTAACAGAAGCACAAAATGCATCTGGCTTTAAAAATATTTTAAATACGAATCATTTTTATCAACATATAGATTCTCCTTTTTCTAGAAAATTATTAATCGATAAATTAATGCAACAAACCTCGGTTTGTTTTGATACTGAAACAACAGGTTTAAAGGCCTTGGAGGTTGAGTTAATTGGAATCGCTTTTTCTTTTGAAGCTGGCAAAGGATATTATGTTTCCTTTCCAGAAAATCAAGAGGAAACAAAAATAATTTTAGAAGAATTTAAACCGTTTTTTGAAGCATCAGCAATTGAAAAAATTGGACATAATTTAAAATATGATATCAAAGTTTTATCGAACTATAATATGCCTGTAAAAGGAAAATTGTTTGATACTATGATTGCGCATTATTTGATCAATCCAGATATGCGTCATAATATGGATGTTTTGGCAGAAACGTATTTGAATTATCAGCCAGTTTCTATTACAGAATTAATTGGTAAAAAAGGAAAAAATCAACTTTCTATGAGAGATGTTCCTATTACAGATCAAACAGAATATGCTGTGGAGGATGCAGATATTACTTATCAATTAAAAGAACATTTTGCAGGCGAATTGGAATCTGGAAATGTAACCAAGTTATTTAAAGATGTAGAATTGCCTTTGGTTTCTGTGCTAACTGCTATGGAAATTGAAGGAATAAACATCAACACAGAATTCTTGAACGAACTTTCTGTTGCCTTAACTGATGACATCAACAGATTAGAAAAAAATATTTACGAATTAGCAGGAGAAGAATTTAATATTGCTTCACCAAAACAACTGGGAATTGTTCTTTTCGAAAATATGAAGTTGGTAGACAAACCAAAAAAGACAAAAACTGGTCAATACAAAACAGGTGAAGATATTTTATCTTTCTTGGCTAAAGACCATAAAATTATTAGAGATATTCAAGAATATCGCCAATATAAAAAATTACAAAGTACGTATGTTGATGCGTTGCCAAATGAAATTAACCCAAAAACTGGGCGAATTCACACACAATATATGCAAGCAGTTGCTGCAACAGGAAGGTTGAGTTCTAACAATCCAAACTTACAGAACATACCAATCAGAGCAGAAAGAGGACGTGAAGTGCGTAAAGCTTTTATTCCAAGAAATAATGATTATGTTTTATTGGCAGCAGATTATTCTCAAATAGAATTGAGAATTATTGCAGCTTTAAGTGAGGAAGAAACCATGATAAACGCTTTCAAAAATGGCGAAGATATTCATGCCTCAACAGCATCAAAAGTTTTTAATGTGGATATTAAAGATGTAACTCGTGAGCAAAGAAGTAATGCAAAAACCGTTAATTTTGGAATTATTTATGGAGTTTCTGCTTTTGGATTGAGCAATCAAACAGATTTAAGCAGAAGCGAAGCCAAAGAATTGATTGACACGTATTATGAAAACTATCCAAAATTGAAAGCTTATATGGCTAGTCAAGTTGATTTTGCTAGAGAAAAAGGCTATGTAGAAACCGTTTTAAACAGACGTCGTTATTTAAAAGACATTAATTCTAGAAATGCCATGGTTAGAAGTGGTGCAGAAAGAAATGCTGTAAATGCACCCATTCAAGGTTCTGCAGCAGATATTATAAAATTAGCAATGATTAATATTCATAATCGTTTTGAGAAAGAAGGTTTTAAATCTAAAATGCTATTGCAAGTGCATGATGAATTGGTTTTTGATGTACCAAAAGACGAATTAGAAATTGTAAAACCAATTATTAAATTCGAAATGGAAAATGCCTTTAAAATGGATGTTCCTTTAGATGTTGAAGTTGGTGTTGGGTATAATTGGTTGGAAGCGCATTAAAAAATATTAAAAGTTGTGAAATGGAAAAATTAGAAACTATAAAAATATTAGAAGCATTAGCTTTAGGTTGTTCACCAAAAACAGGAGAGTTATTAGACAACGAAAGTGTCTTAAATGAGCGTGAAGTTATAAGAGCTTTACAAATAGCTATTTATGAATTAAAACATAATAAAATTCATAATTCTAAAGAATTAATTGATAAAAATGAAATAATAGAAGCGATAAATTTATTTCAAAAATTTAAAGTTAGACCAACTTATAAAAGAATGGTTGACTTTTTTTTAGGAAATAAAAAGTTCTTGGTTAATGCATTTAATACAAATTCATTGTATGGAAAATATAATGATAAATATAAAAAAGGGGAACTAACAGATTATTTTTCTGAATATTTCAAGAGTAATTATATTAAAAGACAAGATGATGAGCCTTGGGAAGAAGTTGATTTTTTTAGAAAACCTATTTTCAACAATCTATCTGAAAGTGCTGTAAATCAGTTGAAAGGTAAGATCAACGAAATTGGAATAAAAAAAACAGAAGATTTATCAGACCACATTATAAAATCAAGAACTACATATTTTAGAGCATATGAGACTTGGTCTGAAAAAGAAATTGAATTACTTACAAAGGCAGTAAAATATACAAATGATTTATCAATTCTTACTGAATGTTTCCAAAGAGGAGAAGGCTCCATAAAAGCTTGTGGTAAGAAAATAATTTTTAATAATCATAATAATTAATGTACAAAGGAGAATCTAAAACAGATTTAAGTGGACTTAATAATAATCAACATGAAGCAGTTGTAAGTGAATGTAAAAGGTTACTTGTACTTGCAGGAGCAGGTTCTGGAAAAACAAAAACACTTCTTCAAAAACTAATTTATTTAATTGAAGAAAAAGGGATAAATCCTTCAAATATTTTAGCGATTACATTTACCAAAAATGCAGCAAATGAAATGTTAGATAGATTAATTATTTCTGCTGATGAAACTGAAGAATATGTAAAAATAATTACAGATAAATATAAATCTCAAAAAGATAAAAATTACGAAAGATATTCGTTTACAAAGAAACACAAATGGATTGATAATTTAACACTTAAAACCTTTCATAGCTTATGTTATGAAATTATGAGAAACTTTGGAGTTAATGAATTTGACAATCAATTTAGAATAATTGGAGATTCAATTAGCAATAATGAAGATTTTGCAAAACTATCAGCTCCTGAAACTTCTTTTCAAATTATAAACAAAATTTTAATTCAACATTGTGAATCGAATCAATATTTAATAGACTTAAAAAGATATATTTTAGATTATTTAATAGATAAAATTCATATCGCAGATAGTGATAAATCGTATTCATTAGATTATAAAAAACCTTATACTACTTTAAATGGGACGAAAGTTCGTTCAAAATCTGAGCAATATATTGCTAATTGGTTATATAGACATAATATAAAATTTGAATATGAACCAACTGTAAATTTTAGCAATTTCCCTTTTAAACCAGATTTTTTTATCCCAGAAGCCAATCTTTATATTGAACATGTAAGTAAAATCAGTTACCCAACTAAAAATAAAGAAGAGCAATTTAAAAAAGCAAATAAACTATTAGTAAAAACATTTGAAGAACAAACTAAAGATACTGCTGTATTTAACTTAGTTCTTGATAGAATTATAAAAAATAGATTACCTGCAAATTATCATTTTAATAGTGCTTTATCTTTTGAAGAAGAATTTAGAACTTATCACAAAGAAATAAAAGATTTTTTAAGACAAACAATTAGAGTAATTGATATGGTTAAAGTTGAAAACCTATCTTCTAACCAAATTCTTGAAAAGTCAGAAAAAGACCAACATGAAAGAGTTAGAGATTTTTATAAACTAGCTGTGCCAATAATTACAGAGTATAGAAAATACTGTACTAATAAATCATATCTAGATTTTAATGATATGATTATTAAAACAATTTCTCTTTTTAAAAATCATCAAGAAATAGCTTCAAAATTTAAAGAAAAGTATGAATATATTCTTGTTGATGAGTTTCAAGATGTAAATAATCTTCAAGTTGAATTAATTAAATTGTTGTTAACAGATAATAATCAATTATTTTGTGTAGGTGATGATTGGCAAAGTATTTACGGTTTTAGAGGTTCTAATGTTGATTATATTGTAAACTTCAAAGACCATTTTAAAAATTCAGAAACTATAAAATTAAGTTTAAATTATAGAAGTACTGAAAATATAGTAAATGCAAGTAATGAAGTTATAAAACATAATAAATTTAAGGTTGAAAAAGAGGTGAAATCTTCTAAAAAATCAAATAGTAAAATTCAGATTTTTGCAGGAAAAAACGAAGGTGAAAATATAGAATATGCGCTCCAAAAAGTGGCAGAATTAAAAGAAAAAGGATATTTAAAGGAAGATATTTTATTTCTTTACAGAAGAAGTAAAATGTTTAACAATTATTTTGAAAGATTCAAACAAGAAAAAATTTTTGTTTCAGGTAAAACTATCCATTCTTCAAAAGGTTTAGAAGCAAAAGCTGTTTTTATTATTGGTCTTTCTCAAGGGAAAGGTGGTTTTCCAGATATTTGGATGGAAGATAGAATTTATCAAATAATTAAAAAATCTAGCCACGACTTACTATTAGAAGAAGAAAGACGTTTATTTTATGTTGCAATAACGAGAGCAAAAGACAAACTTTTTTTATTAACTGAAAAAGGGAATGAGTCTAAATTTTTAAAAGAAATACCAGAAAATTTTACACCAAAAACTAGCAAATCTTTTAAAGCTATAATTGATGATGTTGTTTTATGTATTGAGTGTAAAATAATCATCGATAAAGATTCTACTTTTTGTAAATACTGTGGTAAAAATCAAAAAAATTAGTAATATTTAATAAATGAAACTAGATTACATAGAAAATTTTAACGGACTTGATGAAAATTTGGTTCGATTATTCAATTTTGACAAAGCAGAAGCAATCAAATTTAGAAATTTATTAAAAGAAGTAGTTATTAATAAAAAACAAAAACTAGATTTATCTCAAGTTGATTTTGTTGATACAGAAAATTGTAACTTAATTTTTGGCTTGTTTAAATCTGATGAAGGAATTTTAACAAAAGATAACGAAACTTTTTTCTGTATTTTAACATTAGCAGGTTTTAAAAAAATGATTGAATTAATAGAGCCTTTTTGTAAAAAAGAAACAAGAGGTCATCAATATTTGTATGATGTTGATACGCCTACAGATTTGTTGTTTTGCCCTTCTGCAACTTAATAAAATAAAACTCGATTGTAAAAATTATAATTATTTAAATCCAAAAACCTCCTGAAAGAAGAACTTTTCCATATAAAAACCGAAGATCATGTAACACTTGCTCTTTGGAAATTGACTTCTGAAATAAAGAATAACAAACATATTTTTTTAACACATGGAACTTTTTCTAACAGAAAAATATGTGATGGAATTGCGTTTCATTTTGCTGAATTAGGCTTTACATGCTGGATCTTAGAGTGGAGAAATCATGGAAAAAGCTCAAAAACCAAACAAAAATTCAATTTTGAAACCATTGCTAAATATGATTTAAAAGCTACGATTGATTTTTTATTTAACAATCAACAAATAAAAAAAATAGATTGTATAGCTCATAGTGCTGCTGGTATTTTTTTAACAATGTTATTGATAAAAAATCCTATTTATAAATCTAAAATTAACACAGTTACTTTTTTTGGAGTACAAGCTTTTGGAGCTGCAACTACTTTTAATAGCCGTTTAAAAATTTTAGGTAGCAAATATTTAGCTGCTGTATTGGGTAAAATACCTTCAAGAAATGCAGGTTCAAATGAACATAGTGAAAGTTATTACACTATGAAACAATGGTTTAATTGGAATTTAAACAAGAATTTTGTTGGCGAAAATAATTTTGATTATTTACAAAAAATGAACACGATTAAAATTCCAATATTATCAATTTGTGCTGCAGGAGACAATTTTATTGCTCCAAAAATTGGTTGTGAGTTATTTTTGAACGCCTTTAAAAATGATGAAAATAAACTACTTTATGTATCAAAAGAGAATGGAAATTTGGAAAATTATAACCATGGAAGAATGATAAAATCTCAAAACTCAAAAAAGGAAATTTGGCCAATTGTGGAAGATTGGATTCTTAACAAATAAACATCAGTAAAACATTAAAAAATAAAGAGCGCAATCTAAAAATTTAGATTGCGTTCCGAAAAGTTAGGGTTTTAGTATGTAAATAAAATTATTCCGACTTATATTTCTCAATTATTTCGTTTAGTTCTTCACGTAAATCATCAAATTTTTCCATTAAATCCTCGATGTTTTGCTCAATTTTATCTTCAGATTCATTTCTTTCGTCCGATAATTTTTTATATTCTTTCTGAATATTTTGAATATCGTCCATAACTTCGTCCGTTTTTAACCAAGTAGGAATATTGTTACCTAAGTTAGCAATGGTTCCACTTAAATCTCCAATTCGAGTTGTGAAGGTATTAGGATTTGAATCCTCAATTGCTCTTAACTCTTCATTGGCAGAATTAAAACCTTCCCAATCATCAAAAGATAAATCTCCATTTGTATTTGAGTTGTAATTTACATAAGTGCCGTTTTCAAGTTTTACTTGCATTTTCTGGAATTCGTCAGAAATATCATCGCCAATATCTTCCATTGAGTCTTCCACTTCTTCCATTTTATCCTCTACTTTTTCTTTCTTAGTTTTATCACAAGAAATAAATAGAAATCCTGAAATTGCCAAAATTGCTGTTAATTTTTTAATTGTTCTCATACTTTAAGTTTTTTAGTTTGATATAAAATTAAACCAATTAGCATCGCCTGCTTAACGCTAATAAAGTTATAATTAACTCTAATAATGCCCCAAAAAATGATTTTATTTCTTCATTAATTACTTCAAAAATCTCATAATTTCAACAAAAAAAAAGGTAGGTAAAATACCTACCTTCTTTTAAAAAAATCCTTTTTCTTTTTTCTGGTTCATCAAAAGTTATTTTTTCTTTTCAACAATTTTATCTAATTTTTTAATTTCTTCATTGTATTCTTCAATAGCAGCTTCAATTTTTCCTTTTTTAAATTCCTCATTAAATTCTTCAATAGCATTTTCGTGAATTTTCACATATTGAGCAACAGTTTCATCTAACTCTTCTTTTAAATCATCAAATTTTTCAGAAAGTTCTTCTAAATTCTCTTTCACTTCTTTTTCTGGAGCATTGCTTTCTTTAATTAGCTCTAAATATTCTTTTTGAATATCTGCAACATCTTCCATAACTTCTTCCGTTTTTAACCAAGAAGGAATGGTGTTTCCTAGATTTGCAATTCGAAAATTCATATTTCTAACACGTTGTTGAGTCGTTATATAATTTGCTTTTCTAATTTCTGCTAACTCATAATTTATAACTGTAAAATCTGCCCAATCATCAAAACCAGCAATCCCATTTGCATCTAAATTATATACAATTGGGGTTTGTTCTTTCATTTTATAAGTACGTGTTTTTACTTCACCTTCTTTTAGTTTCACTTTTTCAACATCATTCTCAACGTTTTCTTTTTCCACTTCTAAATTGTCTTTTTCAATTTCTACAACTTCAGAAACTTCATTATTATCATTGGTGTTTTTCTTTGGAGTATCACAAGAAACAAACATAAAACTTGATATTGTGATTGCTAATACAAATAATTTTATTGAATTTATTTTTATAATTTTCATGTTATTGTTTTAAAGTTTGATACAAAATTAAACAAATAATAAACAGTCATTTAACGCAAACAAACTTAGTTTTAACTCTTTAGGAAACTGACTAAAATTCCATTTTTAAAGCATTCCAATTCCTTTTTATTTTGATAAACTACCTATCTTTGACACTTATTTAAACCAAATTGAAACACTTTCTACATTTTAAATCTGATATTTCAAAAATCGATTTTCCAAATAAATTTACGTTTCCTTTTTATTATGATGCACATCCTTTAGCAGTTGTTGCAGCAGAAGAAATTCATCAATATTTAGAAAACCAAACAGATTTTAAGCACAATTTTGGTTTGGATTTAAATGATGATGAATTGCCAATTGGTAAAATGTTTGGAGTTTTAGTTGTGCAAAATCAAAAGAATAAAATTGGTTATTTAGCTGCTTTTTCTGGCAAATTGGCTGATAAAAGTTTACCAGAAAAATTTGTTCCTCCTGTTTTTAATATGAGAACAGAAGGTAGTTTTTACATAAAAGGCGAGTTAGAAATCGATAATATTAATGAAGAGTTAAGCATTTTAAAAAAAGATAAAAGTTATCTTGATATTAAAAAAGCGAATAAAAAACTACAGCAAGAAATTGCTGATGATTTAGAAAATCAGCGAAAAAAAATGAAACTTTCTAAAAAAGATAGAAAATTTAGAAAGAAAAATGCTGTTTCGGTTTTAAATGATGTTGAGTTTCAAAAATTGACAAAAAAACTAACGCAAGAAAGTTATAACGATCAATTTTTCTACAAAGAATTGGTGGAATATTATCAAGCTAAAATAGAGAAATCAGACAAACAAGTAGCTTTTTTTGAAGACAGAATTGCATTTCTTAAAAAAGAACGCAAAGAAAAATCTAACTTTTTACAGCAAACTTTATTTAGCAAATATGCTTTTTTAAATCAACAAAAAGAGCTAAAAAGTTTGCTAACTATTTTTGATGATCCAGCTGTAAAACCTCCTGCAGGTTCAGGGGAATGTGCTGCACCTAAATTATTAAATTATGCTTTTGCAAACGATTTAAAACCCATTTGTATGGCAGAATTTTGGTGGGGAATTTCGCCAAATTCAGCAATTAGAAAGCACAAAAACTTTTATCCTGCTTGCCAAAGTAGATGTAAACCCATTTTAAACCACATGTTAAAAGGTATTGAAATGGATCCAAATTTATTGTTGGAAAATTTATCAGAAGAAAAAAAACTCGATATTATTTTTGAAGACGATATTTTAATTGTGGTTAATAAACCTGCTGAATTTTTATCAGTTCCTGGCAAAACGATTCAAGATTCTGTATACACCAGAATTAAAGAGAAATATCCTTTTGCAACTGGACCTCTGATTGTACATAGATTGGACATGTCTACATCAGGAATTTTACTACTAACAAAAACTAAAGAAGCCAATAAAATAGTCCAAAGTCAGTTTATAAACAGAACTGTAAAAAAACGCTATGTTGCTTTGTTAGATGGAAATTTATCAGAAAAAAGTGGCACTATTCAATTGCCATTAAGAGTAGATTTAGATGACAGACCAAAACAATTGGTAGATTTTGTTCACGGAAAAAATGCAGCAACTAATTGGGAAATTATCAACCAAGAAAATGGAAAAACACGCGTTTATTTTTATCCAATTACTGGTAGAACACATCAACTACGTGTGCATGCTGCTCATAAAAATGGTTTAAATACCCCTATTTTAGGTGATGATTTGTATGGAAAAAAAGCAAATAGATTGCATTTACATGCTCAATTTATAGAATTTTTGCATCCAAAAACCCACAAAAAAATGAGTTTTACAGTTGATGCTGATTTTTAAAAAATCCAGTAATTTTATATGTAGTTTTGCAACTAATTATGAGTATCATTTCTAAAGACATACAAAAAGCAATTTCGTTATTAGAAAACGAAGAATTGGTGGCAATTCCTACAGAAACTGTGTATGGTTTGGCTGGTAATATTTTTAGTGAAAAAGCCATTAAGAAAATTTTTGAAACTAAAAAGCGTCCGTTTTTTAATCCTTTAATTGTTCATATTTCATCTGTAGATGAGTTGGAAACTATTGTTGCTGAAATTCCTGAAAAAGCAAGAATTTTAGCCAATAATTTTTGGCCAGGTTCTATGACATTGGTGCTGAAAAAGAACAAAAATATTCCCGATCTTATTACGGCTAGTAAAGATACAGTTGCAGTTCGTGTACCAAATCATCCTGTAACATTATCGCTTTTAGAACAATTGTCATTTCCTTTGGCTGCACCAAGTGCAAACCCTTTTAACAATATTAGCCCAACAAAACCAACACACGTAGAAAACTATTTTAAAGAAGAACTTAAAATGGTTTTAGATGGCGGTTTTTGCAAAAACGGCATAGAATCTACCATTATCGGTTTTGAAAATGATGAACCTGTTATTTACAGATTAGGTGCTTTGTCTGTGGAAGAGATTGAAGCTGTTGTTGGCAAAATTTCCATCAAAAATAAAAAGGAAGAAAACCCTGATGCTCCAGGAATGTTGAATAAACATTATTCGCCCAAAACTAACACGATTTTAACGATTGATATTGCATCAGAAATTGAAAAACAGCAACCAAAAAAAATTGGCGTTTTAGCTTTTGCAACATCTCTTAAAAGTAATAAAATTACAACTCAGATTGTTTTATCCGAAGAAAAAAATCTACAAGAAGCCGCAGCAAAATTGTATGATAGTTTGCATCAACTAGATGATTTAAATTTAGATGTAATTATTGTTGAAAAAATGCCTGATTTTGGTTTAGGAAAATCGATGAACGATCGCTTAGAAAGGGCTTCGTTTATTGATTAATTATTTTCTTTATCATTTAATAAAGAGAATAAAAAAGATCTAAATATCGATAATAATATACTAAAAAATAAAGCTGCCCAAAAAGTTTTTATATCAAAGCCATCTACTAAATAGTCTGCCAATAAAATAATAATTGCGTTGATTACAAAAATGAATAACCCAAAAGTTATTAAAGTTGCAGGCAATGTTAAAAAGATTAAAAGTGGTCTTACAATCATATTTAATAAGGCAATTACAATAGCCACAATAATTGCAGAAACATACCCTGCAACTTCTACTCCTGGTAAAATGTTGGCTAAAAGTATCACTGCTAAAGCCGTTAATAAAATTTTTAAAAATGTTTTCATAGTCTTTTTTTTAGTTTGATTGATTTATAAAAATAACACTATTAGGATGATAAATACCTTGCAGAAAGTTTTTAATTTAGATAAAAATATTACGCTTTATATTCCTCTATAGTTTCGCTTAACTCTTCACGTAAGTCGTCGAATTCTTCACTTAACTCTTCCCAATTTTCTCTAATATTTTGTGTAGACATATTTTTTTCCTTAAATAGAATTGAGTATTCTTCTTGAACATCTTCAATTTCTTTTAAAATTTCAGCTGTTTCTAACCAAGCAGGAATTGTTGTTGATAAGTTTGAAATGTTTTTCTTCAAATTTTCAATACGTTTCACAGAACTATTATAATCTAAATTTTTAACTTGATGAACATGCGTATTTGCTACATTATAAGCATTCCAACTTTTAAAAGAATAAGTTCCATAATAATCTTTTCTAACAATTACTTTTTTATCATTATTAATATTTAAGACAGATACATTTTTATCATTCATTAAATTTATGTTGATCTGATCTGTTTTATTCTTTGAGTTGCAAGAAGTAAAAATTATAAAAATAAGTATTACAGAAATTGTGTGTATTATTTTCATGATTAATTTATTTTAGGGTTCAGTGCAAAATTGCAATTATAATTTGGGTTTTGTTAGCACAAACAAATCTAATTTTAGCTCTTTTAAAAAATAACCAAAAAAAGTCAATTTTTATTCATTTTTGAACAAAAAATAATAATAAAGTATTATTTTTAGCAAAATCGACATATTTTTCGTATTTTTGTACTCTATGAGAAATGCTTCAATTTATCAAAACAAAAACCAAAAAATCTTTAACTTCGATTTTAGTGTTTTTATTTATTACTCTGATAAATTTATTACTCAAGCTTTCTAGCTAATTTTTGGCATTTAATTATTGCACAAAAAATATTCAACCAAAATATTTTATTATCAAACTTAAAAATGCTTTTCTAAGCATTTCTAAATTTATTATTATGAAAATTATTCAAATTAAAAGAAGAACAAAACAAGAAAAATATTATTCTTCTGCAATGGGTATGTTAAACTCACGTGTTACTTATATAAAGAAGTACGTTTTAGGCATCCCAACAAAAACACTACACAAATATAGAGAAACGTATTATGGCGAAATTAAAAATTGCAATGATTGTAATCTATTTATTTAATATTAATCTTTAAAAATTTTATACAATATATGAGACAACTTAAAATAAGTAAACAAGTAACCAATCGTGATGCAAAATCTTTAGACAAATATTTTCAAGAAATTAGTAAAATTGGCTTAATAACTGCTGATGAGGAAGTTGAATTGGCTTTGAAAATAAAAAAAGGAGATGGTAAAGCATTAGATCAATTGGTGAAAGCAAACTTGCGATTTGTTGTTTCTGTGGCAAAACAATATCAAAATCAAGGTTTAAAATTATCGGATTTAATTAATGAAGGTAATTTAGGTTTGGTAAAAGCTGCAAAACGTTTTGACGAAACTAGAGGTTTTAAATTTATTTCGTACGCTGTTTGGTGGATTCGTCAATCGATTATGTCTGCACTAGCAGATCAATCTAGAATTGTACGTTTGCCATTAAATAAGATTGGAAGTATCAGTAAAATAAAGAAAATATATTCTAAATTAGAGCAACGTAATGAAAGAATACCTACTTACGTAGAAATTGCAAATGAATTAGATACTACTGTGAGTAGTGTTGAGCAAAGTATGAAAAATTCTGGTAGACACCTTTCAATGGATGCGCCTTTTAGAGAAGGAGAAGATTCTAATTTATACAATGTTTTACAAGCTGGAGAATCGCCAAAACCAGATAGTAAATTAATGAAAGAATCTTTAACAAGTGAAATTGACAGAGCTTTAGAAACTTTATCTCACAAAGAAGCAAAAGTTATCAAAATGTTTTACGGAATTGGACGTAAATCTCCTTGTAGTTTAGCCGAAATTGGTGAACAATTCGATTTAACAAGAGAACGTGTAAGACAAGTAAAACAAAGAGCTATTAGACGTTTACAGAATAAATCTAAAACTGAAGTTTTACGTTATTATTTAGGATAAAATTTACAAAATATAGTACATCAAAAAAGCTAAAGAAAATTTTTTCTTTGGCTTTTTTGATTTATTAATTATAGTGTTATTCGACTATTCCTTTCTATTTTTTACTGATAAAAAGTTGTTTTCTAAAACGCTAAAAGGAACATAACCGCTTGCAATTTTGTAATATGTTTCATCAACTTCTAAAAACACAGATGGAAAACCAGTAACACCAAAAGCGGAAGACAATTTAAAATCTTCTTCTATTTTTTTTTGATAAAATGCATCTTTCATTTTTGCTATAAATGCCTCTGAATCTTCTCCAAACTTCGCTGCAATTTTTCCATAAGCATTAAAATTTTCTGGCTCAATTCCATCAAAATAAATTGCTTTTTGAAGTTCAGCAGCAAATTCGATGCTGTTTTCTGGTTTCAAATCTTTAAAAACGCTCAATGCTATTGCAGTTGGAATAGAGGTAAAAATTGCCTTTCCGTTTTTTAAAGTTTTATCTAAAAAATCTGTTCCAAATTTTACATTAGTTGCTTTTTCAACATCTTTATAAGCCCAACTTATGTAAGAAGCAACTTCGCCAATTGCACCAATTCTTTCGCCAGTTATCATGCCTCCAGAAATTACTTCGAAACTCAACTCGTTTTTATATTTTTCTTGAAATTTTGTCATTACTGGAGAAAACCCATAACACCAGCCACACAAAGCATCATATACATATATTATTTTCATTCTCTTTTAAAGTTTATGTGTTTAGATTTATCCTTCAAAATACAATAAAACTCCATTTTATAAAAAAATTTTATTTTTGATTTCTCACAATAAAATCTAATTTATTTTTTGCTTTTTCTGATTTTCAAAACAAAAAAATATACTAAGATATATCTAAATCAAATAATTATTCCTACATATAACGAACAATATTTATCACATAATATGGTTTTATTGGGTTATTATTCCAGCGTAAATGTATGTTTAAATTCAAAAATTGAACTTCCATTTATAGCAATATTAAAATCACCAGATTCGGCTTCAAATTTATTATTTGGAGTATAAAATTTTAAATCTTCGACAGATATATTAAAACTTACCTTTTTACTTTCCCCTTTTTTTAAATATATTTTTTGAAAGCCTTTTAACTCCTTTACAGGTCTTGTGTAGCTTCCTACTTTATCATGAATATATAATTGAACAATTTCATGACCATCATAATTTCCTGCATTTTTAATAGTTACAGAAGCCGTTAACATATCTGAAAAACCAATTTTTACTGCTGATAATTCAAGTTCTGAATATTCAAAATTTGTATAACTTAAACCATGGCCAAAAGCATATAAGGGACTATTTCTTGAGTCCAAATAATTAGAGGTGTATCTTTCTTTGGGATTATCATTATGGTTGGGTCTTCCTGCTCTTTTCATGTTATAATAAATTGGTACTTGTCCTAAAGTTCTTGGAAATGTAACAGGTAATTTAGCTGATGGATTATAAGCACCAAACAAAATATCTGCAACTCCTAAACCTCCACTAGTTCCTGAAAACCAAGTTTCTAAAATGGCATCTGCCAAGATATCTTCTTCAGATAAATCTAAAGGACGACCATTCATCAACACTAAAATTATTTTTTTATTGGGTACTGCTTCTCTAATTGCTTTAATTAAATCGGTTTGTTTTCCTGGTAATTTTATATTGGTTCTAGAGGCTGCTTCTCCACTCATTCTATAATCTTCCCCTAAAACCATCACAACTTTATCGGCTTTTTTAGCAGCATTTATAGCATCAACAAAACCACTTTCATCTTCGCCTTCAATTTCACATCCTTTTGCGTAAATAATATTTGAATCACCCAAATATTCTTGAATTCCTTGATGCACACTGATTGCTTTTCCTTTTCTATCTCCTTCTGCTGCCCAGTTTCCAATAATATTTTCTTTATCGTTTACTAAAGGACCAATCAAGGCAATTGTTTGTGTTTTATTTAAAGGAAGTGATGCGTCATCATTTTTTAATAAAACCGAAGACATTGCTGCAGATTTACGAGCTTCTTCTAAAAAGGCTGGTTTGTAAATGGTTTTCTTTTCTCTTTCCTCGTCAGAATATTTGTATGGATTATCAAATAAACCAAGCTTGAATTTTATTAATAATATTCTTCTACAAGCTATATTTATTAGTTCGATATCAACTTTGCCTTCATTTACCAATTCTTCTAAATATAAATGATTGGTATTGCTCATCATATCTTGGTCTACACCTGCTTCAATTGCTAATTTAGTGGCATGTTTTCTATCTTTTGCATAGCCATGCACAACCATTTCATTAATTGCAAAATAATCGGTTACTACAAAGCCTTTAAAATTCCATTCGTCTCTTAAAATATCATTAAAAATAAATTTATTGCCTGTTGCAGGAATTCCATTTAACTCATTAAAAGCAGTCATAAAAGTTTCTACACCAGCATCAACTGTAGCTTTAAATGGTGGTAAATAAACGTTTCTTAATTCATCTTGCCCCATATTTACAGTATGATAATCACGCCCAGCTTGTGCTGCTCCATAACCAACAAAATGTTTTGCAGTTGCTAAGATTGTATTATGATTTGATAAATCATCTCCTTGAAAACCTTTTACATAAGCTTGCCCAATTTTGCTTGCTAAATACACATCTTCTCCTGGACTTTCAGAAATTCTTCCCCATCTTGGATCTCTACTGATGTCTACCATTGGCGCAAACGTCCAATGAATACCAACAGCAGATGCTTCTTCAGCAGCAATTTGCGAGCTTTTTTCTATTGCTGCTAAATCCCAACTTGCAGCCAAACCTAAATTGATTGGAAAAATAGTTTTAAAACCGTGAATTACATCATAACCAAATAATAACGGAATACCCAAACGTGTTTCTTCAACTGCCATTTTTTGTAAATCTCTGGTTGCTTTTACAGAGAATACATTTAACATTGCACCAACATCACCTTGTTTTACGTATTTTTGGTTATCATTACTAACAACTGGACCTGTTACAGTTAAATCTCCAGCATACATTACAGTTTGCCCAATTTTTTCTTGTAATGTCATTAAACTCATTAAAGAATCTACTTTTACTTCGAAAACTGTTTTAGATGTTGCTTTAATTTTATTTTTAGATGAGGATGTGTTCTCCTGAAGTTTGGTTGTTTTGCAACTCAAAACACCTAGTATTAAAACTGTTATTATAGAAGATTTAAATAATTTATTCATGCTTTTAATTTTTAATATTAGAAAACAACCAAGACAATAATTCTGATTCAGAAAAAGCACTATCCCAACTATTATGATTATCGTTTGCGTATAATGTAAAATTTGGAGTTCCTCCATATTTTAAAATTCTACTCACCATTTGTAAAGATTCTTGTGGATTTATAACATTATCTTTTGCTCCATGAAAAACCCAAAGTGGCGTAGTTGTTGCATATTTTTTTGATAAATTAGAATTTCCTGCTCCACAAATGGCAATTGCTGCTGCAAACATTTTTGGTTTTCTAGCTAAAATTTCAAAAGTTCCCATTCCTCCCATAGACATCCCTGCAACATAAATTTGATTTTTATTCACATACGCTTTTGAAACTAAATCATCCATTAATTTGATGACCAATTCCATTGGTTTTGTTGGTTTTGTGTTTTCTGGAAACTCAATTTTTAAAGGATAAGAAGATCTATCAATATCTACTTTTGCCCAATAGGAATCTGTTGGGCATTGAGGAAAAACAACAATTGCAGGAAAATTTTTCCTATTTTTTTTTGATGCAAATAAACTACTTCCGTGAATTAATTGTGCTTTATTATCATTACCTCTTTCTCCTGCTCCATGTAAAAATAAAACGATTGGATATTGTTTAGAAACATCGAAATTTTTTGGCATCATTATTCGATATTTTAGTGTATCTAGCTGGTTTACAAATTCTTTAGAATCATAACATTTATCATTTTGACTGAAAGAAATACTTATGTTAAGCACTAAAATTAGTATCGAAATATAGTTCCTATAATTTATAAATTCTCCTCTTTGCTTTATCATCTTTTAAATTTAATCTTTTGCTAAATATTGAAATTCAATAAGATTTAAATCTATACTATCTTTAGTTATTAATTCTAATGATATTTCTTCATTAGGAAGTAAATCAAAATAATTATCAGCAATAAAAACATTTTTATCTTTAAAGTTGATGTATAAATTATTGACTAATTTATCTGATGAAATTAACAAATAAGTTTTTCCATTATTTGTAATTATTTCAGATTTAATTGAAGGTTTTTTAAATTTTAAATCTTTAGGTTTTTCAAAATAAAATAAGTTTTTTGCCGTTAAATTTTTATCATTTTGATAAAACTCTACCTTCAATACAATTTGTTTTTTATTGAAGTTTTTGCTAATTTTTGAGGTTACTGTCCTAAAAATTTCTGTACTTGTATTTTTATTCAGAACAACTTTATGGCTTTCAGTGGAAAGTAATTTACCATTAAAATCTAAAATAGTTAATTTTAAATCGCCATTTAAATCTTGCAATTTCTCAGAAACACCATGAATTATTAAATCCTCCTTTTCTTCGTGAATGGTTAACAAAATTGGTTCATACGCTTTTTTTACGGCATAATGTGATGCTTTCCATTTATGATAATAATCTGTGCTACTCCAACTTGCTACTGGCCAACAATCGTTAATTTGCCAATACATAGTACCCATTGTATAAGGCATTGCTCTTCTGTGTGCTTCAATGGCTGTTTTTAAAGCTCTTGCTTGCAAAACATGACTCATGTATAAAAATTCCTCGAATTTTGTAGGCACTTTATAATACCAACTCATATATTCTTTGATTCGAAGATTGCCAATTCCACTTCTTTGATGAGATGCCATTACTTCACTTTCGATATCAAAATCTTCTGGAAGTGTATATTTTTTTACAGTTTCAAAATCTGGGAAAGATTGAAAACCATATTCGCTCATAAAACGCGCTTTGTATTTTTCGAAATCTTCAAAAAGGTGTTTGTTATGCCAAACTCCCCAATAATGCATATCTCCAGAAGTATTGTCATAACCTGGATATTTTTCTGGCTCAAAACCAGCTTGTGGAGAAGATGGCCAATAATCTGTATCATTAGAATATGTTTTTACAACTTCTGGTAAAATATCATGAAAAATATCTAAATACGTTTGTCCAACAACTTTTTGTTGCTCTTCAGTATACAAGTTTTTCCAACCCCAACCAGGATTATCAGTAAAACTCCAAGCCCAACTAATTTCGTTATTTCCACACCAAAGTGCAATACTTGGATGGTTTCTTAAACGCACAACATTGTCAATCGCTTCTTGTTTTATATTTTCTAAAAAGGCTTTATCTCCTGGATACATTGCACACGCAAACATAAAATCTTGCCAAATTAAGAGTCCGTTTTTGTCTGCTAATTCGTAAAAATAATCGTTTTCGTAAATTCCACCTCCCCAAACACGCAACATATTCATATTGGCATCAACAGCATTATTTACTACTTTTTCGTAATCTTTGTTAGAAACTCGTGTTAAAAAACTATCATTAGGAATGTAATTTGCTCCTTTTATAAAGGTTGGTACTCCATTAATTTCAAACAAAAAAGATTCGCCAATATCATCTTTTTTTCTGATGAGTTTTATACTTCTTAACCCTGTAGAAATTTCTTTTCTTGATATTTCATTGTCATCTTCACCTAAAACTTGAACAGTAAAATGATACATATTTGGTTCTCCCAAACCTTTAGACCACCATAATTTTGGGTTTTTTATGGATACAGGTATGTTTGTTTTATTTTCTTTTGATGAAAAATCAACGTCAATAGATTTATAAACATCTTGTGTTTCCGAATCTAAAATATTTATTTTTCCTCCAAAATTTTTATCAACCTCTACAGAGATTTCAAACTCTATTTCAGCTTCTTCTTTGGTGATATTGGGTTGTTTTATAAAAATATCTGTGATTCTTAATTCATTCCAAGCTTTTAAAGTTATAGGTCTCCAAATACCAGAAGTTACCAATCTTGGTCCCCAATCCCAACCATAATGATAACCAGCTTTTCTTGTAAACATAGAGATTTTTTTATCTCCTATTTCTCCATTTTCAGATTGATCCATATTTGCAGGATATCCATAAGTAGAAGCATCCAATAATTCCAATCCTTTTTTAATTGGTGAGTGTAATAAAACTTTTAGTTGATTGTCTCCTTGCTTAACAAATTGCTTCACATCAACTTTCCAAGAACGAAACATATTGTTTGCTTGTAAAATTAAACTATCGTTTAAATAAACATCTGCATAAGTATCCAATCCATCAAAATTTAAAACCAAATGATTTTTTTGAAAGACTTCAGAACTCACTTCAAATAATGTTTCATATTCCCAATCTTTTTTGTCAATCCATTGTTGGTTTTTTTCGTTTGTTCTATAAAAGGGATCTTCAATTAATTTATTTGCAATTAAATCTGTATGAATAGTACCTGGCACAGTTGCTGTACCAGAATGAATTCCATCAACCTCTTTAAAACTCCAGTTTGTATTTATTTCTTCAGAAATTATAGTATCCGTTTTATCTTTACAACCAATAATACTTGTAAAAACTATAAATAGTAATAATAGTTTCTTCATGATTTTTTTATCAATACTAGATTTAATTAAAATATCTTTTATTTTCTCTAGTTCTTTACTCAGTTAATTATTTTGTTCTTCACTATCCCATATTTTTATTTGATTATTCTCTAGACTTAGATCAGAAAATGGTCCTGCAATAGTTTTTTTATTTGAACGATTGATACCAAAATAATCTACATCAAAAAGAATATCTGAATTATTTGGGTTATCGAAAACTGTCTTCGCAATTTTAGTTTTACCCAATGTTTGAGTAGAAATCAATTCTACATTATGGTTTAGAAACGATTTATTTACTGCAATATGAAGATATATATCCCCTTTATTTTCAATTAATTCTACATTAGAATTGTAATTCAAATAGATTGCATTATTTGATACATTTGTATCAGATTTCACTTTATTGAAATAAACATTTCCACTAATCCATGTGGGTAGTTTAACATCTTTATATAAATTATTTATAGCATTTGTTTCATATTCTGTAAATATGTTATTATAAAACCTATCATCTCCTCCATCAATTACATTCATCCCAGCCATATTAGTAGAATGTGGCAAGAAATAAGGAGTAAAACGATTCTTATCAGCTACTAATTTAATTTTTCCTGCTATCAAATTATTCAGATAGGCGCCTCCTTGAGACCAATTTACTATAGCTGTATTTGATAAGAATATATTATTATTAACAATGTAGGGACCATGACTCACTTCTACTAGAAAATCGTCCATATCATTGTCATACAATAAGTTACCACTAACCTTGGTTCCTTGAACCATCCAGTCTAACCAAATTCCACGTCCAGAATTATGAATTCTGTTATGACTTATTGTAACATCAATGGGTGCATGAAGTTTTACACCACCCATCTCATAGCCTTTAAATTGACGTTTGGTGTAGATATTATAAATATGATTATTTTCAATGGTGCTAAAAACAGCTCCCATACTTCCACAAATACCAGTTTGTTCGCAATTAAAAATCGTGTTATTTCTAACTATATGAGAGCCTATATTTTTTTTATTCCAATTGTTTCTAAGCACTTTAAAAACTACTTCGATGTAATGAATGTTGCCATCTCTATTAATATTATCAACATCTGCTGTCCAAGTGTTATGTCCTGTTCCACGTTCTTTACCTAGCGTAATTCCACTACACTTTGAGTCCCTTATCACATTGTTTTCAATAATCCAACCCTTGTTCCAATGCGTTGCAATCATACCTACTTGTTCTGCAGTTGGTGCAGCCCATTGTGTGGCTGCTTGACTAATATGAAATCCTTTAATTGTTATATAATTGAGTCCAGATTTTTCTGGATAAAAACACGTCTTTCTTGTGCTTATTTCAACCAATTCTTTATTTGGATTGTACTCTTGAAAATTTGCCCAAATTGTAGTATGTGTTTCATTACTTTTACAAAACCAAGTATAAGTTGAACCTAAAGGGTCATTACTATTTTTATTAGCAATGGGGTTCTGAACTTTTTCAATATTTTCTTTCTCATAAAGAGATTTCCCATTGATAAAAACCTCTCCTGTATGATGTAAACGTCCATTATCTATAAACCAATCACCACGAATCAAATCCTGATATGGATTGTAATCACCAAAGAAAGAATTTGATATAACCACCTTCCAAACACCGTTTTTTTGCTTAGTCCAACCTGTAATAATTTCAGAACCCTTAATTTCAACGGTTTCTTCTGGAGCAGCTCTAAAAACAATTCTTTTAAAGTCAGATGTTCCTCCCCTTATTGGTTTCACCCACTCTCGATAAGTGCCAGTATGAACAGTAATAGTATCACCAGGAAAAGCAAATACAACAGCCTTATTAATAGTCAAAAAAGGGCTTTGTACGGAACCGATATTTGAATCATTACCTATCTTTGATACATGATATTCATTCGCTGATATATTTGCAGTTATGCTAATAAACAATATCAATAATTTAATTTTATTCCTCATTTTTTTGTCTTTACAGCCTAAAAAAACAAGAACAGCTAAAAATACAAATAGTATTTTTTTTATTATATATTCATTAAGTTTCCTTTTTGTGTAATCCTTATTTTTCATCACCTTATATACTTTAAAAATTAAACTTTTAGAAAAATATCCTTTTTATAAAGGATGTAGAGAAATAACCATTCTATGCAAAGAAGCCCTAAAACAAGGATTACAGGTTCAAAATCTCCAAATAAATCTGCTAAACCTCCGAATAAAAATCTTGACGTAAATCTAAAATCAATTATTCTTACAGCTAAATAAATTGCAATGGAATTCATACCAATAACTCTGAAAAAGAAAGTCCATTTTTGGAATTTCCATACATCAATGATTAAGTAAAAGAATGCAAGTAATAGTAAACTTATTCCACCTGTTAAAAGATTAAAAGTTGAAGTCCAAATAGATTTAATTATAGGATACCAAGTATCTAAAATTAAAGCACACATTATTAATAGAATTCCAGATGCATTTAGTATAACCACTTTTTTGAGTGGTTTATAATTATTTGAGCGTAATAAAATACCTGCTAAAGTACCCATTAAAATAATTGCTGATGCTGAAATAATACACAATATGCCTTCAGGATCAAATACTTTTCCATAAAGCTGACCAGGTAAAAATATACGATCTATATACCCATTAATAGATCCTGCTGGTGTTAATAAACCAGCACCAAACTCAGGAACTGGTACAAATAATTGCAACAGAAAATATCCTAAAAGAATTCCTATGGTCCAAATACCAATTGCTTTAAAAGTTCTTGTATTTATTACAATAATTGCTGCTATTAAATATGCAAGTCCAATTTGTCCTAAAACACTGGCTATTCTAAAGTTTTCGAATTGAAAACTAAGCCCTCCATTGTAAACTATTCCTAAAATTATAAGTAATATTGCTCTTTTAAAAATTTTAAAATATACTTGCTTTTTTGGGACACCTTTCTCTAATTTACTAAATATAGCATATGGAATTGCGACTCCAGAAATAAACATAAAGAGTGGAAAAATAAGATCAAAAGCATGAAAACCTTCCCATTCTGCATGCTCTAATTGAATAGCCATTTTATCTAACCAAAACCAATCTGTCTGCTCACTAAGTCCAAGAAAAAAATATTCTCCACCAATAATCCAAAACATATCAAATCCGCGAAGTGTGTCTAATGAAAGAAGTCGATTATTGGTCGTATTACTCATACTTTATCATTTTTTAATCAAAAATATTAGTACTTATCTCCTTAGCTCCATTCCAAGGTCTTAGATAAATTATATGATCCGTTAGTTTTATAATTCCTAATAAATCATCTATGGTTTCATTGGTATACTGAGATTTATGGCAACTAGAGGCTTTATAACCTAACTTTAAATCTTCCTCATTAAATGGTATTCTGTAAGTTAAAAACCTTTTTTGTGTAGTTTTCCAATTCTCATAAAACCAGTTTCCTACTTTTGATTTTAACTTTAGATTGTTGTTTTTATATTCTTTAGGAAATCCATAATAAAGCAGTTGTTTTAAAGTATTAGATGCTTCTCTTTGAAATACTTCTGTAACAATATTACTAACCATTCTATGATCTGAGTGTCCATATTCTCCTCCTGGACCAAATGTTATGACAACATTAGGCTGGTGCTTTATAAATAGCTCATTAATCTTATCATCTAAAGAATAGATATTTTCGTACTCTGTCAAATCTCCATCTGTATAATTTAAGAAAATAGGAGGAATAATACCCAAGGTTTTGGTTAAACATAATGCTTCTTCAGAACGTACTTTTGCAAGAGAATCTCCTACTGGAATATTAGCATGTTCTGCAACGCCTTTAGAACCATCAGTAACAAAAACTAAATGAATATTTGCGCCTTCTTTAGCATATTTTGCAAGGATGGGAGAAATAATAATCTCATCATCTGGATGCGCAAATATTGCCATTAAAGTCTTATTTTCATGAGAATTTAAATGAGCTTTATGTTTGGTTTCAATTGGTTTATTGCATGAAATTAATAGTATTAAACAAGAAATCCCAAGAAATTTTTGATGTAGCGTTGTTTTAGTCATTCAGATTAATTAATAACTATTTTTTTTCTGAATAGTTTCCCTTTATTAGAAATAGAAACTATGTATAAACCTGTTTTAATAGTTGAACAGGGAATTGTAAAATTCCTAGAATTAAATTCTTTTGAGAATAATACTTTCCCAGTAATATCATATAATTTTGTTTTATAGTTACCACTTTCTGCAACTATTATTTGAATCTCTTTACTTTTAGAAAAATATCTTGCAGAAAAGAAGTCAGGAATAATTTCTTCTGATACACTTAAGGCTGCATTAGGATCTGTAATTGCCAACACTAATTTACCATCTTCTATTGTAACGTTTTGAGGAACAAAATCCACTTGATTGCCACCAAATGTCCATTGTGCTTTTGACCATCGTGAAGTATCAAAATTGTTAAAATCGTCTCGCCATTCTTTGGTAAATGTTTGTGTTGTTGTATTGTAACTAGAATATTCTAACCAATCTACAGATTGTTTTGCTGGCATTGCTGACCTATCAATAGCACCAACCCAAGGAATAGAACTAGAAATCCACGCATTAAATCGATATCCTTGAGGAATATTCATGTGTGTTACAAAAGCGCCTGTTTTTCGCCTAACCTCTTTACCATCAATAAACCAAGCTATATACGTTGGTGTCCATTCTATGGCATATACATGAAAATCATCCGCTAAAGAATAATCCATAAATATTTGCTCTTCTGTAGATAATAAACTTCCATTAGAACTATTTATAAATAAATTAGTGGACATTATTTGAGCGTTGTTTCTCCCAAGTACTTCAATATCAATTTCAGACCAATGAGGATCTGAACCATCAGGAAAATGCTCAATTGTATAAAAAGTAGATAACATTCCACCACCTTTTATCATTTTCATACGCATTTCGAATTTGCCATATAAAACTTTATTCTTCGAGAAAACTTCGGCTCCTTTAAATGGTTTTTGAGCAAATATTATTGTTATAAATAATAGTGCTATAAGTGTTGCTATTGTTTTTTTCATGATACCTGAATATTGTATATTTTTTTTATCGAACTAAAATAGTGGATGTTAAATTTGAAATAGAAAACGTAAACTTTATACTTTTTTAAATTGATAAATAAAATGCTATTTTCTATTTTATGATTTTATTTTATTTGGATTTTTTGGATGTTTTTGGATCTGTGATGGCTAAAACTAACTTTCCATTTTCAATAAAAACATTTTCTTCAACAAAATCTACTTCATTACCTTCAAACGTCCAATCTCCTTTTTTCCAACGTTTTTTATCAAAAAAATTAAAATCGTCTCGCCATTTTTCTGTAAAATCTTTTGTTGCTTTATTATAACTTGAATATGTTATCCAATCTACATATTGGTAAGCAGGCATTGCAGTTTTATCAATATTACCAACCCAAGCAGGTGTGCTAGAAATCCACGCATTAAATCGATATTCTTGAGGAATACTCATGTGCGTTACAAAATTGCCAGTTTTGCGCCTAATTTCTTTTCCATTGATAAACCAAGCCACATATTCTGGAGTCCACTCTAAAACATAGGTATGAAAATTATCTGCCAAAGAATAGTCCAAATTTACCTCTAAAACTGTTTGTAGTAACTCGCCATTTGTGTCATTTATAAACATATTTGTAGATAATATTTGTGCATTTTTTTTACCAAGCACCTCAATATCAATCTCTGACCAATGTTTTTTGTTTTTAGTTTTATGTTGAATTGTATAAAAGGTTGATAACATTCCACCACCTTTTATCATTTTCATACGCATTTCGAATCTGCCATACAAAACCTTCTCTTTCGAATAAATTTCACCTCCTTTAAATGGTTTTTGAGCAAATAATGATGTGAAAATAAATATTAAAAAAAATGTTGAAAGCTTTTTTTTCATCGTAAATCTGTTGAGCTTTAAATAGGGAATAGAAGTTTTATGATCAATGCTAAAAAATCTTTTTAATTAAATAATTGTTGATTTTGATATCGAAATTTAAAAGATTTAAAATCTTTATACATCAATTTTGTAAAACTTTTTAGAACTGTAAATAACTTTCTTTATGGTTTAATTGTAATCGCTTTTTCTTGAGCATTTTTAATAGAAACCCAAGGCACTAATTTAGACGGATAAAAGTTAATTTCTAAAGCATCAAATCTATCTTTATGCTTACCTAATCTTACTTTATATTCCTCCCAATTTCTTTGTGAAGTTGGTGTCCAACCAATTTCTGCAAAACCTAAAACTCTAGGAAAAACCATATATTCAATGTCGTTAATGGTTTGCACGGTTTCTGTCCAAAGTGGTGCTTCAATACCAATAATATTTTCTTTTAAGATACCTTCTTGATACGTTTCTAAAGCCCAGTTATAAGCATCATCAACCTCAGTAAGACCTGCCCAGGTTAACCCTATTCTTGTAAGAGAATCGTATTTAATATCCATATACGCTCTTTGTGCTGGTGACATTAAAATTTTTGCTCCTTTTTCTACGCCTTCTAATGCATTATCTGCTTTTCTAGACCAAAATTGTACAACAGTGCTTGGCAACAAATCTGTGTGTGCAATCTCATCCCAACCTTGAACTTTTTTACCATATTTCTCAACAATTTTTTGTGTTTTGTTAATGAATTTTATAAAATCTTTCTTTTCAGTTGCATGCGATTCGTCTCCACCAATGTGAATATATTCTCCTGGCGTAATTGCTGCTATTTCACGAATAACATCGTCTACAAATGTGTACGTAATTTCTTTGTCAATACATAAAGTACTAAAACCAACTTTAGTTCCATGATACAACTCTGGTGCTTTTCCATCGCAATTTAATTCAGGATAAGAAGCCAAAGCTGCATTGGTATGACCTGGCATATCTATTTCTGGAATAACTGTTATAAAATGATCTTGGGCAAATTTTACAATTTCTTTATATTGTTCTTGTGTATAAAAACCACCTTCTCCAACACCAACTTCACTACTTCCTCCAATTGCTGTTAATTTTGGCCAAGATTTAATTTCTATTCGCCAACCTTGGTCATCAGATAAATGTAAATGCAGTTTATTAATTTTATAAATTGATAATAAACGAATAACTCTTTTTACATCATCTACACCAAAAAAATGACGAGAAACATCTAACATTGCTCCTCGATAACCATAAGAAGGATTGTCTTTAATTGTACCTGTTGCTACTAATAAAGTTTCAGAAATTTTAGTTCTTTTTTCGATACTTGCAGGTAATAATTGTCGCAAAGTTTGTACGCCATAAAATAAGCCTGCTGGTTTATTTGCTTTTACTAAAATATGCTCTTCTGTAATTTCTAATTGATAGCCTTCAGATGTTGAAATACTATCAGTTAAAATTAAAGAAACACGATTAGAAGTTACCTTTGACTCTGCCTTTTTTACAAGAAAATCAAAACCAGTTGCAGGTTGTATTATTTTTGCAAAATAATCTGCTATTGGTTTTAGGTCTACTGTTTGATATTCAATAACTGTATTTTCATCAATCTCAAAAGAACTTCCAGTTGCAGTAACCGATACAAGTTTTGGAATTACCAGCTGTTCTGCTAAATCTTTTGGAACTGCTGGCTTTTTTGTTTGACAAGAAGTTATACTCATCAATCCACAAAAAAGTATTACGAAATAAGATAAAGAAAAATAAAATTTCATATTATTATGATTTAAATTTTAAAGGTTTTTAACTTATATAAAACCCTTCAATTCGTTTTTTAATTAGCAAAATAAATATAAAGTGCAACAACCATTGCACAAATAATAAATCCGATAGGTTTTAAATATTTCCAATTTGTAATATCTACTTGCTTTGTATACACTTGAACATAAGCTGTTTCTCTTGGTTTAAAATAACTAATAACAAACATTATTAATATTGCTAAAACAAAAATTACTCCCATAATATGTAAAAAATTTGGGAAATAAGTGCCATTTTCAACAGTGATAGGTCTTATCACAAAAAGCGCTACTAAATACGTTACAACACTAAATAAAATAGCAATATTGGCTGCTTTTGCAGTAACTCGTTTAGAGAAAATACCTACAATAATAATTGCTAAAATTGGGATACTATGTGTACCATTTAACTCTTGTAAATAGGTGAAAATTCCACCTTCTATACCAAACAAAAGTGGTGCAATTGCCATTGAAAATAAAGCTAAAAGAATCCCAAAGATCTTTCCTGCTTTTACTATTTTTTTATCAGAAGCATCTTTATTAATGTGTTGTTTGTAAAAATCGAGCCCAAATAAAGTAACAGAACTATTTAAAGCACTATTAAATGAGCTTAAAATGGCCCCAAAAAGAACTGCTGCAAAAAAGCCAACAAAAGCTGCTGGTAATACTTTTTTAACTAACATTGGATATGCTTCATCTGAATTTGCAATATCTCCTTTAAAAATATAAAACGCTATAATACCTGGTAAAACCACAATTATTGGTCCTAATATCTTAAAAATTGCGGCCAATAATAATCCTTTTTGACCTTCTTTTAGGTTTTTAGCACCCAATGCTCTTTGAATGATTGCTTGATTCGTTCCCCAATAATAAAAATTAACAATAATCATCCCTGTAAAAAGTGTCCAAAAAGGTACATCAGATTCTGGACCTCCAATAATATTAAATTTCTCAGGAAGTGCTGTTGTTAAAGTATCTAATCCTGTAAGCACATTTCCATCTCCAATATACATCAACCCAAAAACAGGAATTAGCAAACCACCAACAATTAAACCAACTGCATTTATGGCATCTGAAACTGCTACTGCTTTTAAACCTCCAAAAATGGCGTAAATACTTCCTATAATTCCAATTAACCAAACTGTAACCCAGAGTGCTTGTTCTGGTCCTATTCCTAATGTGTCAGGAATATCAAACATTGTATTAATGGCTAATGCACCAGAATATAAAACTGTTGGTAACATGGAAATTGCATAGCCCAATAAAAACAATAAAGAAACTATGGTTTTAGTAGATTTACTATACCTATTCTCTAAAAATTGTGGAATTGTTGCAATACCACTTTTTAAATATTTTGGCAATAATACAAAAGCTGTAAAAACCATTGCAATTGCTGCAATAACTTCATAAGCAATAATTGGCAAACCATCTCTAAAAGACACGCCATTCATACCCACAATTTGCTCTGTAGATAAGTTTGTTAATAATAAAGAACCTGCAATTATTGGGCCTGTTAAACTTCTACCTCCTAAAAAGTAACCATCAGATGAATTTTCATCAGTTTTGCGTGTTGATAAATAAGCTATGATTGCTACTAATAATGTGAATCCTACAAATGAGATAATGCCCATAATTTACTTGTTTTTTGGTTGATTGATATTACTTATAATCCATGTTGAAACATATGATAATATGCTTCGTTGGCATTAATTTTATCTTTGAAATCTCTTACAGTAGTTTTCTCATCAATTACTAGTAATTCTATACCAGCAATGTCTGCTAAATCTTCTATGTATTCTGTATTGATTGACTGACAATAAGCTGTATGATGAGCTCCACCAGCCAAAATCCAGGCATTTGCTGCAATATCTAAGGTTGGTTTTGCGTCCCATAAAACTCTTGCAACAGGTAAATTTGGTAAATCTGCAATTGGCTTTATAGCTTCTACTTCATTTACAATTAATCGAAATCTATTTCCCATATCAACTAAAGATACATTTATAGCATCTCCAGGAGGTGTGTTAAACACCAATCTTATGGGAGCTTCTTTACCACCAATACCTAAAGGATGAACCTCGCAAGTTGGTTTTCCTTCTGCAATATTAGGACAAATCTCTAACATGTGAGAACCTAAAACATAGGATTTTTGTGGTGTAAAATGATATGTGTAATCTTCCATAAAAGAAACACCACCTTCTAGACCTATATTCATTACTTTTAATGCTCTTACAATTGCTGCTGTTTTCCAGTCTCCTTCTCCACCAAAACCATAACCATCTGCCATTAATCTTTGTACTGCAATTCCTGGTAGTTGTTTTATTTCTCCTAAGTTTTCAAAAGTATCTGTAAATGCTTTAAAGCCACCTTCGTCTAAAAAAGCACGTAAACCTAATTCTATTTTTGCAGCTTCTACCAAAGAAGCTCTATCTTTACCACCTTTTTGAAGTGATTCTGCCAAAGTATAACTTTTTTCATAAACAGCTAATAATTTATCTGTATCTGTATTGGTTACTTTGTTAATATGCTTTACAATATCTGAAGAATCGAAACCATTTACAGAAAAACCAAAACGCATTTGAGCCTCTACTTTATCTCCCTCTGTTACAGCAACTTCACGCATATTATCGCCAATTCTGGCAATTTTTAAATGCTGTAAATCATCCCAACCTAAAACAACTCTAGACCAAACACCTAATTGTTTTTGAACACGTTCATCTTGCCAATGACCAACAACCACTTTACGTTTTTTACGCATTCTGCTCATCATAAAACCAAATTCTCTATCTCCATGTGCAGATTGATTCAAATTCATAAAATCCATATTGATAGATTCCCAAGGAATTTGAGCATTATATTGTGTGTGCAAATGACACAAAGGTTTTTTTAAAATAGTTAACCCTTTAATCCACATTTTAGCAGGCGAAAAAGTGTGCATCCAAGTAATAATACCAATACAGTTTTTTTCGTTATTTGCTTCTTGGCAAATGTTAGTAATTTCGTCTGGCGATTTTACTGTAGGTTTCCAAATAATTTTAATGGGCAAATGAGCTGCATCATTAAAACCCTCAACTATTTCTTGTGAATTTTTTGCTACCTGTTTTAAAGTTTCCTCTCCATACAAGTCTTGACTGCCTGTAATAAACCAAATTTCTTTTTGAGATATATCTATTATCATAATTATGCTATCTTTTTACTGACCATAATAGGCATTCTTGCCATGTTTACGTTCGTAATGTTTTTTTATCAATGAATTTTTTAATCTTGGTGATTTTGGGTTGATCTGTAAAGTTAAGGCAGCCATTTGAGCAACAGTTTCTAAAACTTTACTATTATACACTGCTTTTGCTGCATCTTTACCCCATGTAAAAGGTCCATGATTTCCAATCAAAATCATTTCTACTTCTTTATAAGAAAGTTGTTTTGCTTTAAAGCAATCTAAAATTTGAATGCCAGTATTGTGTTCGTAATTTCCTTCAATTAAAGCATCAATCATTGGTGGTGCACAAGGAATATCCGAAGTTAAATGATCTGCATGTGTAGTTCCAAAAATAGGAATATCTTGTTGCGATTGTGCCCAAGCTACAGAATATAGTGCATGTGTATGTGCAACACCTCCAATATCGCTCCAATTTTTATATAAATAAGCGTGAGTTTTAGTGTCTGAAGATGGTTTTAATTCGCCTTCAATAATATTGTTATCAAAATCTACAATTACAATATCTTCTGGTTTTAAAAGTTGATAAGGAACACCACTTGGTTTTATGGCAAAAACACCATTTTTTCTATCAACTGCGCTTACGTTTCCAAAAGTGTAAATTACCAATCCTAAATCATTTAAAGCGATATTGGCTTCATAACATTCTTGTTTTAATGCTTTATAGTTGGAATTCATATAATTTATTTTTTGTGATATTTTCTACAAAAGAGCTTAATTCATTATAAGATTCTAAACCTTTTTCATAGGTTTCTACATTTTCTTTTTCAGGGTAATATGTTGCCTCAAAATCGCTTCCCATTTTTTTACTTGCCTCTAAAACAGTTGGATAAATGCCAGCTGCAACAGCTGCATAAATAGCAGCACCAAGAGCAGGTGTTTGATCTGAAGCAGCAATTTTAATTGGTTTATTTAAAACATTGGCAAGTGTTTGCATAATAAATGGCGATTTTCTTGCAACACCTCCAATACCAATTACTGAATTTATAAGAATACCTTCCTCTTCAAAACGTTCTACGATTTTTTTAGCACCAAAACATATTGCGTTTACCAATGCTTTAAAAATATGTGGCGCTTTTGTACCTAAATTTAAGTTCGATATTGCTGCTTTTAATTCTTGATTTGCATCTGGTGTTCTTCGTCCATTAATCCAATCTAAAGCTGTTGGAATACTTTCTGATAAAGGAATATTTACGGCTTGTGCACTTAATCGTTTTATAAAATTAGCATCAATTTCTACTTTTAATTTAGCTTTTTGATCTTCAGAAAGTACATCAGAATTTAAAACCAAGTTATCTATTGGCCAACTCAAAACATCTTTAAACCATGCTAATAAATCGCCAAAGGCAGATTGCCCAGCTTCTAAACCTACAAAACCTGGAATTACTGAACCATCTACTTGCCCACAAATTCCGCGAACGGCTTTATTGCCAATAAGTTCTTGCGAAGAAATCATAATATCACAGGTAGATGTACCCATAACTCTTACTAAAGAATGTTCCTCAATTTTAGCACCTACAGCTCCAGAATGTGCATCAAAAGTACCAACTGCAATAACTGTATTTGTTGATAAACCTAATTTTTGAGCCCATTCAACACTTAAATTTCCTGCAATTTCGTTCGATGTAAATGTGTCTGTATATAAATTTTCTCTTAAATCTCCTAAGTAAGAATCTAGTTGATTTAAAAATGCTGTTGGAGGTAAACCACTCCATTCTTCATGCCACATTGCTTTATGACCAGCTGCACATCTGCTTCTTTTAAACGATTTTAAATCTTTATTTTCGATTAACAAAAAGGTCATTAAATCACAATGTTCAAGCCAAGAGTATGCAGCATTCTTTACAGTTTCATCCTCGCGAATTACATGTAAAATTTTTGCCCAAAACCATTCAGAAGAATAAATACCACCTTCGTATTTAGTGAAATTTGTTCCCATCCAATTTTCAGCCAATTCATTAATTTCATTTGCTTCTTTAATAGCAGTATGATCTTTCCAAAGAACCATCATTGCATTTGGGTTTTCTTCGAAACCTTTTTTTAGTGCCAAAGGAGTTCCTTCTATATCAACAGGAATGGGAGAAGAACCAGTGGTATCAATACAAATACCTTTTACTAAATTTGCATCTATTTTAGTTTGATGCATTATTGATTTAATGGTGTTTTCTAAACCCTCTATATGATCTAATGGATGTTGCCTAAATTGATTTAAGCTTGCATTACAATATTTATGGTTCTTCCATCTTTTATACCAATAAACGTTAGAAGCAATCTCTGCACCATTCTCTGTATCTATTAAAACAGCACGAACAGAATCAGAACCATAATCTAAACCAATAACATAATTTTTCATTCCTTACACTTTATACAAAAACAAATATAGCATTTTATTTTTTAGAAGTGTTCGTTTTACACTTTAAGAATTTAACGAATTTTAACATTCCAAATTATTTTTGCTTTTTGCTTTAATTTTTAATTGATAAAAATTAAAGTATCCGAAGTAAAAACACTTATAACCAATACTGTAAAACTTTTTAAATATATTATTTAAAAAATGTTTTTAGAGTTTATCTAAAACAAATACGTTAATAGAATGTGGGTTTATAGGAATTGTTCTTAGGTTTGATGAAAAACTGAACGATTTTGAAGTATTAGTTAGTTTAGCACTTAAAGGATTTTTTTTTGCATACACTTCTCCAGTAATTTCCATTCTTTTATAGCTGTCTTTTACATTAAAAGAATCTGGATTTAAATGTAAATCTCTACTTTTAGTATAATCTCTATTGATAACATGAATAAAATATTGCTCTTCATTTTCGCTTACAACAACATCTAAATAAGCAACTTTTGGTTCTGGTTTTAAAATACCTATTCCAGAGTAAGGTTGCTCGTAAAATTCTTGTTGAGAAAGTGAACTTTTCACATAAGTTTCTCCATGATATTTTGCGTACAAAGCTGTTGCTAAACCAGTAGGAAAAATACTTGCTTTGTCTGTTTTTTTATCAACTCGAATAGAATTTATGCCCCAACTATTGCCAGCCAACATGGATTGATTGCCCATTTGAATGTATTTTGAATGACGCATAAAAGCATGTAACATAGAAGTTGAACCCAATGCTTGCGCCAATTTTGAATCTTTTAAACCTGCCTCTCTAAAAGAACCAGCAACCCAACCATTCCAATTCCATTCTGTAACTGCAATATTTACTTCGTTTTCTAATAATGTTCTTATTCCAGAATTATAAAAGTCTGATTGACCAGTAATTGTATCGAAATCTGGCACAGTTACCATTCCATAATACAAAGCTTCTGGTGAAATTTTATGTAGCGTATCTTTTTCTTTATTAATTGCATATTCTAATCCCCAAGGTTTATAGGTGTGATAAGCCATCATATCGAACTTATTTCCTAATTTTTCTTTGGCAGGTTTTACTAAACCCATAGAATTGCCTTCAATAATAATTTTTATATCGTTGTCAATGAAACGCATTTCATCGATATAAGTTTCTAAAATTTTGTAATATCTGTTTACAACTTCTTCCTTTATTGGAATTACGCCTAAATCAATTTCTTTGTCAAACATCCAAACTTCGTTCCCAATTTGAAAATAGGTTACATTATAAGGCTCTTTTCTTCCATTTGATGCTCTTAATTTTGCCCATTTCAGATATTTCTCTGGTGCATTCGCATTTACAGAAAGGTTACAATAGGCTACAAGTGCAGCAGCATATTCTGCAGCTTCTTCTAAAGTGCGCTCATTTAAATATGCATCTCGTAAATTAACAACCAATAAAGCTTCAAAATTTTGTCTTTCTGCAAGTTGAAGAAACTCATCAAAACCTAAAGAATTGTCAGAAACAACATTATCTGTCCTTCCATCATAATATGGACGAGCAGCTTTTTCTCTATCAAAAGCGTTGTCTATTAATTCAGTCCATTGATAATAATCGATGTCTGTACCTCCTGGAAAACGAATTATTGGAATCTGTAAAGAATCGATTAATTTTTCTACATCTTCTCTAATAATTCCTTTTTCATTGTCCCAAATTACATCTGCTCCTGTTTCTCCTGACCAATTACACTTTTCTAAAAAATGTCCAAAAAAGTTTTTATTTAAAGTATTTTTCTGTTGATGATTCAAGGATAAAATCGCTCCTTTTTCTGGAACTTGTTTTTGACTATCGCAGGAAAATATTACGAATAAAAAAAATGACAATAAAGCTACATTTTTCATGCTAAATTTTATTTTAAGAAATTTATAATGAGTAATTTTTGTAGCGTATTAAATTTATATGTAAATAAATATTGCAAATTGGATCATTGTAAATTTAAGAGACTACATTTATATGTATAGATGATTTTATGTTTCATCAATTAAAGATAATAAAGACAAATATAGTTTTTTATTTCAACAAGTGTTATTTTTACACTTTATATTTTGAAGAATATTATCATTAATAAAAAAGTAGAATTTATTAATGTTTTATTGTATATTGTTGCTAATTTTAAAAACAAGTAATTTAAAATCTAAATTTTAAAAACAAACCCGTCTTTTAATTTTTCATTATACTTTTCTGTATCAAATTGATACAAATAAGAACCTTTTTTAGAGGAGCTTTTATCTTTTTCGTTTAGCCTTACAAGAATGCCTAAAGTGTTAATTTTACTAGTAAAATTTCTTTTATCTAGCTTTTCATCTAAAACAGATTCATAAAGATTTTGCAATTGTAACATTGTAAATTTATCTGGCAAAAGCTCAAAGCCAATAGGTTTTATTTTAGTTCTTCTTTTTAATCTAGCAACTGCTTTTTCTAACATTTGGTTATGATCAAAAATCAGATCTGGAGCTTCTTTTAAACTAAACCATTTAGCAGTTTCTAAATGGGTATCTTCATTATTATGAGAATCAATATCAATCAAGGCATAATAAGCTACAGAAATAGTTCTTTCTTCTGGATCTCTATCTACCTTACTAAACACGTAAAACTGCTCCATGTATACGTTATCTAAACCTGTAAGATGATCTAAAACCCTTATTGCAGCTTTATCTAAATCTTCTTCTTTTTTTAAGAAACCACCAATTAAAGACCATTTTCCTTTTTCAGGTTCAAAATCTCTTTTAATAAGTAATACTTTAAGGTCTTCACCATCAAACCCGAAGATGATACAATCTACTGCTAATAATGCTTTATCTTCTTTACTGTAATTATTTAACATATAAAAAACTTTACAAATTATGCGAATTATGAGTTGAAAAAAATCTAAAATTAATCTATTAAAAAAAAATACTAATTTTTAACAAATTGTTATAAAGAGCATTAACTGGCTATTTTAATAATATATTTTAAAAACCACTAACAAAAATGCAAAGGTACAATTTAAGAAAATTTTATGATTTTAAATAAAAAATATGAAGAACATTTTGAAGTAAAAAACAGTGGGATTTCAATTTTTATGAAGCAGGTAAATGTTTCTAAAACAAAAAAGCTGAACAACATAAATATTGTTCAGCTTTTTTTAAATAATAAAAAAATAAATAATCTATTGGTTATTAAAAGTAAAAATTATTTTTTAGAATCCTGTTCCTGGATCTGCAGGTGCAGAAGCAGCTTGTGCTTTTTGTGGATTTAAAATTAAGTATGTTCCTAATGCCGTTAATGCAGCGTATTTACAATAATTTCCTATTTTTTTAATAGCATCTTTACGAGTAATTTCTTCTGATGTAGTATTTATTTGTTTTTTCATGATGTTTTAATTTTTGGTTTTTAATTACTCTAAAATAATTTTCTTATTTAATTTACCTGCAGCAGTTTCTAATTGAACAATGTAAACTCCAGTCGCTAATTTTGGTAAAGAAATTTCTTTAGCACCATTTGCTTCAAAAGAGTTATTAAAGATTTGTTTTCCTAAAATAGTAAATAATTTAATATTAGAAGCACCTTGTTGCAAACCAACAATTTTTAAAGTAGCATTATTTGTTTTGTAAATATTTATTCCTGATAAAGTGATATTATCATTAGAAAGCACAGAAGATGCAGATGTTCTTAAAAAGAATCTACCAACACCATCTAAATCACTATTTAAAGGAATTTTATAATCCTTACTCGTTAAATCAGTAAAAATATTCAATTCTCTATCTTCTAAATATACTTTAATGTTTTCTGGTAAGTTTAAAGAAGTTGCAGAAATAGTAATTTCTTTTCCAGCAGCAGCCTTTATTCCTACAGGAATAATCATGTTCTCATAATCTGAATTTGGTAAAGATTGTACCTGATATTTTTTTCCAACATTGTTAGAAACTAAATGTGTATATATTGCAAAATCATTAGTTTGCCCACTAAAAAGTTCTCCTTCATAACCAATATCTAAACTTTTGGTTGCATTGTTTAAATAGTAAAGCTTACCATAATTATTAATAGTTCCATCTGTCATTGATAATGTAATTTCTCCTTTAACATTTGCAGTTTTTTGGAAAGTATCAGTTCCATTATGACTTTGATTTGCTTCACTAAAATTAAATGAACCTGGTGTTACAGCATTTGCTTGTACAAAGAAACCTTGTCCTGGTGCTATAATAAAGTTTTGCCCAACAGTTTTTGATTCATATTCACCATTTGTTCCTAAGTTTTTATTATAAACCCACATTGTTTTCGAATCTGAAATAGAACTTTCGTTATCTAAAAAAGTAGCACTACTTAAATATGCAGTATAAGGATTTCCTAATAAGTTAAATCTACTTCCAGTATTAGAAAGTGGCACACTAACACCAGCGTCATCAACATTTACAGTTCCTGTAAATGAAACAGTACCAGAACTTGCTTCTCTTTTTACAGAATATCCTGTACCTGCAGCAAAAGTTCCAGTTGCAGCTCCTTGATGATACACCCAGTTATCAGTAGAAGTATCATAAGTAGATATTCCTCTGTTCGATCCACTAATAGCAATACTGTTTGCAGTAACAAAAGCATCATCATAATCTTGACTTGCAACAGGAGCTCCCATTAAAAACCAACCTTTTAAGTTTCCATCAACAAAATCTACAGTTCTATTATAGGTAACGTTACCAGAAGCTGTACCTGAAACTTTTAAAGAACCTCCACTTTCAATGGTTAATGAACCAGAAGGATCTAGAGTTAAATTAGTAACATCAACACCTTTATCTGCAGGGATAATTATAGCACTAGTTGCAATAGGTGCAGAACCTGAACTCCAGTTTGCTGCGTTTGTAAAATCATTATCTACAGCAGCTGTAAATACATTTGGTGGTGTTGAAGAAGCACTAAATACAATAGAATCTATTAAAAAATCTCCTCCAGAAGTAGAGTTAGCATCATCAAGTTTCAGAATTTTTAATCTAAATCCAGTTGCATCAGCAGTTGTCCATTCATCACTCATTGTGCCACCAATTGTATTTGAGGTTAAATCTATAGTTACAATGCTGAAATTAGTATTTGTATATTTATCTATATTAGGACTATAAACCCCTGTTGTTCTTGTTGTACCAGAAGTAATCCAAGTTGCTTCTATTCTCCCATTTTCAGAATTGTTATTATACCTTATATGTACATATCTATGATTTGGAGGATCTGATTTAAATTCATTTTGTTGAATGTAAGTAGCGCCCCATGAACCTCCACCTTTATTAATAACTATTGACCCATTTAAGGCAGCAGCTGTTCTACCTCCACCTCCAGTGGTTCCAACTTCCCATCCTTCTTCATCACCATCTGTATCAAAAAAATAAACCGTTTTTAAAGGAATTACTTTCTCTGTTACTGAGAAAGGAATATCAGCAGCAAAAAATTTATCATAATTAGGTGCAGGTCCTTCAATAAAAACTCTAGCAATATAATTTGTCGCAGCAACTAGTGGAGCACTAATAGTTACTGTTTCAGTTCCTGTAGTGTTAGCAGGAATTGATTCAAAAGATTGAGCAGATCCATAACGAGTTACAGTGCCACCATTATCTTCAAAAAATCTTACGATTAAATTATAACTAGTTCCATCTGTTGTATAATCAGCAGTAAAATTCATAGCGTCTCCAGTTTCAATTGTTGCTGGAAGCGTACTTGTAACAGTAACAGACTGCGCTTGCAAACCTACTGAAAACAGTAGAGCAAAAAATAATAAATGTAATTTTGTTTTCATGATTTTTGTTTTAATTACTTAATTAATAATTCTTTAACTTTTTTATAATTTATTTTTAAGTGAGAAATCTATTTAAATTCTCCTGTAGTTTTAATTTTTTTGTTTAATCTTTACAGAAACTTTAACAAGAAAAAATCTAAAACCAAAAAAATACTCTTCTCTAAAAGAAGTGTAATATATACATTTAAATTATAATAGAATAGTTTTTTGCAAAAAAAAATCGTATAAATGTAAAATTTACACGATTTTTATATTTTTGTACTCCTATTTCTTAATTCTTTATCAATCTTCTAGTTTCTTGAATGTTACCAGAAGTAATGCGAACTACATAAACTCCTTTACTTAAATTAGTAGTTGTTACAGTTCCACTATTCTCTGAAGAATTTAGTTTGTTAATTGTTTTTATTTTTCTTCCATCAATTGTAAATAATTCAACAGTTGTAGATTTATTTAAATCTGAATTATACTTAAAAGTAAAAGAATCTGAAAATGGATTCGGAGCAATTACTAAGTTTTTAAATTTAGAATTCACATCACGCACACTTAAAGGTACATCTGATAAATTTGGAATTGTGTAATTAATAAATGTAAATTTTCCACGACCATTAGGAATCAATTGATTGTCTGTATCATAATTTCCTGACTGCCCAACAACTGTCCACTCTAAACCATTAATTTGCCAGTTTTCATTGATACCTATTGTACCTTGAGCACCTGTATATGCAGCTTCCTTTGCAATTAAATTATCGATAATATCTTTCATATCTACTGTTGCAGATATCACATCGTTTGTATAATCTGCTCTAGGATTTGATTGTACAATTGCATCTGGCACTAAATTATAAGATGCTACTTCTCCTAAAAACCCAGGTAATGCTCTTAAAATTTGATATGTCATTCCGTTTGTAGAAGTAAATTCTCCAATATTTCTGAATCTATCTTGTTGTTCGTCGTATTTTTTTCTGAAGTTTCCTCCATTATCAAAAACATGCACAATAATATCGACTCTGTTACCAGACATATTACCATCTTCTGTAACCCAAGCTGTCATATTAATTTGACCTTTACCTCCACTTCCAGCACTCCACTGACCTTCTAAGGTTCCTGTAAGTTGATGATTAATATCTTTTAATGCTGTTGGATATCCTCTATCAGTAAAAAAATCTTTGTCTTCATGCCAAGAGAATTTTTGGATCTTAATATCAAATTCTTTATGACCATCAGAAAGTTCATTTTGGTTTTCATACTCAATCCAAGAAGGAGAACCTACTGCATTAAATTTCATTTTTAAAGGACCTTCCCAACCAGTTGCTATATAGTAATTAGAATAATAACCTTCTCCTAAAGCTTCTGCAAAAAGTGAATTTTGCGTACTATTAAATGGTTGTCCTCTGTAAGTAATTGTTCCATCACCTTTTCCGACTAATATATATGGAATCTCTGGTATTGAAATTGTTTCTGAAGAACCATCTGGTTGAAACAACATTGCTCGAATTCGGTTTGTTGTACCAGGAAAACCATTATTTACAATTAGGTCTAAATCAATGGTATCATTCCCAGCAGGAAGATCAACCCAAACTTCTCCAATTTTATTTCCTGTACCTGCTGCTTCTCTAT
>Ga0115565_10000218_pt1 | contig 47642 bp, 48 predicted proteins | sample COGITO_mtgs_1105_FD_87199 | JGI IMG/M metagenome (GOLD analysis project Ga0115565, IMG submission 87199) | Pelagic marine microbial communities from North Sea - COGITO_mtgs_110530 | ecosystem: Environmental > Aquatic > Marine > Epipelagic | place: Germany:Helgoland, sampling site Kabeltonne... | reverse complement strand
TTCATGAACCGTTGAACTTCTTTCTGATATAACGTTGTAATCCCGATTACATTCAATGACTTTATCTGGATGGGGCGTAGAAGCGTCGCCGCGCTATCCGTCTGTTCGGTATGTTTTGTCATCTGTGTCTGGCTACCCTGATATGTTCTTCTGCATCTCAGAAATAAGGCTGTGCGCCCACAATAGCAACTGCTAGACTAACGGTCATGAACGAGCCGTCTAAAACTCGCCGTCCTGCCGACAGGTCCGATGCACGCCCCCCTCCTTCAGATAGCCGTATTCAGGCACGGCTTCGCAATAAGGCACTGCATTATCTTGGGCGCTATGCAACCACAACCCATCGGTTAAAACAGGTTCTGATCCGGTTTGCCGCCCGCAAACTTGAAACAGTACCCGAAGACAGGCTGCTGCCAGCTATTGCAATAACTATCGAAGACTGTCAGCGCCTCGGCTATGTCGATGATCAGCAATTTGCCCTTTCAAAAATACGCAGTGGTCGGGCACAAGGCCAGTCACGCGCCGCCCTTTCGCATAAACTCATGCAGTCAGGTATTAAGAGCGACCTCATCTCTGAGCTTATGTCACGCCCTCCGTCTGATACTGGCCGTCATGACCCACACGCCATAGAACTTGCCGCTTGCATTATCAGTGCCCGCAAAAAACGCATCGGGCCTTATAGTCGAAATTTTCCGATAGAACTGGATGAGCGGCAGAAACAGCTTGGAAAACTAGCGCGCGCTGGTTTTTCTCATGAACATGCCCGCCGCGTGCTGTCTCTTGAAAGCCAGCAAGAGGCAGAAGACCTGCTTTATGAGGTGACTGAAGCCGGCGAAAACTAAGCCAGTGTCAGATGCCCATACTTGCTCTTGGCGCGTCTTTATAATATCACGGAGCATCAAGGTGGCGGCTCATAAAAGACATATAATTTTGAAGTTTGCGGAGGATTTTTACAGATGACTGAAACACGCATTTTCGCGCCAAGCGCAAAGCAGGCAGAACAGGCTCATATTGATGAGGCCGGTTATCAGACATTATATCAGGCATCCCTCGAGAATAATGATAGCTTCTGGGCCGAACATGGAAAACGCATTACATGGAAAACGCCCTTTAGCACGGTGTCGGATGTATCCTATGATAAAGCAGATGTTCGGATTAAATGGTTTGAAGATGGCACGTTAAACGCCTCAGAAAATTGCCTCGACAGACATCTTGCCACCCGCGGTGACCAGACAGCCATCATCTGGGAAGGTGATGATCCGGCTGATGCGCTTCATATTACCTATAAAGAGTTGCATGAGCAGGTCTGCCGGTTTGCCAATGCGCTGAAAGAGCGCGGTATTACCAAAGGCGACCGCGTTACAATTTATATGCCTATGGTGCCTGAAGCTGCTGTTGCTATGCTGGCATGTACGCGCATTGGGGCAATCCATTCTGTGGTGTTTGGTGGCTTCTCTCCTGAAGCGCTGGCAGGCAGAATTCAAGATTGCCAGTCAAACTGTGTTATCACCTCCGATGAAGGCGTCCGCGGCGGCAAAGCTATCCCGCTTAAGGCAAATACTGATAAAGCGCTTGAAACCTGCCCAGATTGCACAACCTGCTTTGTTGTTAAACGCACAGGCAGCGACATTCACTGGGTCGACGGGCGTGATGTCTGGTATCATGACGCCACTGCTGCTGTATCGGCTGACTGCCCCGCAGAAGACATGAGCGCTGAGGACCCGATGTTTATCCTGTACACATCAGGCTCGACGGGCAAGCCTAAGGGTGTTTTGCATACAACGGGCGGCTACATGGTCTATGCCTCTATGACCCATCATTATGTATTCGATTATCAAGATGGTGATGTTTATTGGTGTACGGCTGATGTTGGCTGGGTAACGGGGCATAGTTATATTGTTTATGGCCCCCTTGCGAATGGGGCCGTAACGCTGATGTTTGAGGGCGTTCCCACCTACCCTGATTCTGGCAGGTTCTGGCAGGTTATCGAAAAGCATAAGGTTAGCCTGTTCTATACTGCGCCAACAGCCATCAGGGCGTTGATGCGTGAAGGAGATGGGCCAGTCAAAAAATGGGACAGATCGTCTTTACGTTTACTTGGCTCGGTTGGAGAGCCGATTAATCCAGAAGCGTGGATGTGGTATCGCGACGTTGTAGGTGATAGCCGTTGTCCCATAGTCGATACCTGGTGGCAGACTGAAACAGGCGGCATTCTGATTACCCCCCTGCCCGGCGCTACACCAACTAAACCTGGCTCTGCAACGCGCCCCTTCTTTGGCATTGAGCCTGTGCTTGTTGATAATGAAAATAATATTATCGAGGGTGTTGGCGAAGGCAATCTCTGTATCAATCGGTCATGGCCCGGTCAGATGCGGACTGTGTATGGCGATCATCAGCGGTTTATCGAAACCTATTTTTCAGCATTTGAAGGACGCTATTTTTCGGGCGATGGGGCACGCCGCGATGAAGATGGTTATTTCTGGATTACGGGGCGGGTTGATGATGTGCTGAATGTGTCTGGTCATCGCATGGGAACAGCCGAAATTGAATCAGCCCTTGTAGCGCACCCACATGTAGCTGAAGCAGCGATCGTTGGGTATCCGCATGACATTAAGGGGCAGGGTATCTATGCCTATGTCACACTCAATCTCGGACAAGAGCCGTCTGACGAATTGCGGGCAAATTTACGAAAATGGGTGCGGGCTGAAATTGGTGCTATTGCAACCCCTGATTTATTACAATGGGCACCGGGGCTGCCAAAAACACGGTCAGGCAAAATTATGCGCCGGATTTTGCGCAAGATTGCTGCTGATGATTTTTCCAATCTTGGGGATACATCAACACTAGCAGACCCATCGGTTGTAGAAGAGCTTATTGAAAACCGGCAAAATAAAACATAACGAGCCCGCCGTGACATAGAATCCAGCAGGCAATCAGCAGAGCGTTATCACTGATTGCCTACCGGCTAATAACGGTTTTTTTGCAAAGGCATCTTATCAGGTATTCTTAAAATTATATAACAAAGCAACTACCAGTCTTACGCAACAACCTGACTATCTTCTGCAACACCTAATTCAATGGCGCGGCAGACAGCATGGGTGCGATTTCGGGCTCCTAGCTTTGAGCGCAAGCTCTTGAGGTGATGCTTTATTGTCACCTCACTTAACCCATGTTTGCGGGCAATTTCTTTATTTGATTGACCAGAAAGCAACCCATTTAAGACATCGCGTTCACGCCCCGTTAGCCATCCCTGACTGCGCGGCGTAATCGGACTATCAGCTGCCATCATCTCTACCGGAACATAAACCTCACCAGCCGCGACCATCTGTAAGGCCGCTAGCAAGGCATCAGTGCCAAGCGAATAGGGTAGATACCCCGATGCGCCTGCCGCAAGATAATCCCGTAAATCTGACCCACCGCGAAGCGGGCCTATCAAAGCAACCGGAACCAGCCCAGCACATTGGGCAATCATCTGACGTAATCCTGTTACGCCATCCATATCGAGCATTTCTGTATCAAGCCCAACAACAGATAGTTGTGAAGATTCAGCAGCAAGCTGAAGGCACTCACGATTCGTGCCCGCAACCATGATATGCATCTCGGGAGCCATAACCGTTAAATGGTCCCGAATGAAATCACGGCATAGACTATTTTCATATCCAAGCAACGTTTTCATTTCTTCCTCTCCTTCCCTACATTCTAATAATATACACTTTATGAGTGTTATTCTACTCATATTTTTCTTGTTATAAACGTATCATAAATTGAGCTATATTTTTAATAATAACTAGAAGTTGTAATTAACGTAATTTCGTCAAAATTTGAGAGAGATACCGATTTCGAAATTTATACTTTCATTCCGTTCACTATGGTTTTCAGACCGTATTTTCAGATGCGTTATTGCAGAAGATATAGTCCATTTTGGCTCAGGCAAAGAAATGGTAAACACCATATTCGAACGCTGGGTTTTCCGCGTATGGGGAGCGGTAAGCCACGCAAGGGGACGTGAAAAGGCTTCGCTGGTTTCTGTTAATTCAAGCAATATGCCGGTAAGGCCAAAATTCCTTAGACTTATCACAGCATCCTTTTGAAACTGTTTGCGCAACGAGACTGACCTGCCGATAAGAAGGCTATCGCCCTGCACGTATGATGAAGGGTAATCCCGATAAATAGTAGATAAATGAGCCCGCAAGCTCAGGCTGGGCGACAGAAACCAAGTGCCAGACGCAGCATATTGGCTATCATTAATAGCTCCTGACGAGCTATTAACCTGCCCCCGTGAGATCACCAGAAGTGATTGCTGCGGCATAAGCGGATTAATCTGCTTTTGACGTGTCTCCTTGATACCGAGACGAAGCTGAGGCCTTGTTTGATAATAACGAGCATGACTATCTGTCGTTGCAAGATCATCCAGCCCCACTTCGCCAATCACAAAGACTGTGCGGTTGGACGATAAACGGCGCTCCAAACTGCCCGTCAACATCATACTATCTTGGTAAATATTTGCTGAGTGGGTCGCACTATGGCGCCATGATATATTGAGGGTTCGATTGATGCGGGCATTTAGTTGTTGCTGTGCGCTAACGCCTACCGCGCTTTGCATAACAAGATAGGAGGCTGGCTCATGAGTAACCTGAAACTGCAAATTACGCGGGCAGAGCGCAGGATATACTTCACAAAAATTAGACAGCACAGAACCATCAGATGGGGTGATACTCGATGCCTTGATATGTGTATTGGAAAACCCTGAATTGCTCAGCTGTGCCTAATAGAAGGATAGGCCTAAATTATAGGTCTGATGGGTAGTGCGGTCACAATACTGGGTTAAATAGTCAATCAGGTAAGCGTCATTTATGGCTTGTTGTGTTTGCTGTATAGGAAAGAGCCGCGCCGGACTAAGGTGGGTAAACATACTGCATGAATGACGGGCATAGGCGTAGATGAGAAAGGCCCGCTGAACTCTTTTATCATCTGGATAGAATGTGGCAGCTGTTCGCAGAATACTTTTTGCCTCTTCTGGCGCGCCTGCTTCATCAGTAAGCCGAACATAAAGCAAAATCAGGTCAAGCGGCGCATAGAGAAAATCAAGCTGAGAGCGATATTCTTGCCATGCTGCCTTGGCCTCACCCTTTTCAAGAGCGGTTGAAATCTGAGTATGAAGGGTGTGAATATCAGGAACAGTTGTCGGTATGGTTTCAGCCAACACTATATGAGATGCCAAGCAGATAAGCAGAATGAGGATATACTTCGCTCGCCAAGGAACGGTGGGCCCTATCACAACATAGATGCCTGTCAGAAATGTCATAATAGAAATTTCTTGAGGAAAAGATATCTGAGGCGGTGGGGAAATCTAAAATACATTGCTTCAGGTTACGCCGGTTCACTTAAAAAACTGTTAATCAGAAGTAAAGCAAAACTCTGCCGTAAATAAACTGCTCTGAAACCTTATCAGTTGAGAGGTCGTACTCCGCCTGATAGCTCAGCTGAGCCGACATATTAGAGGCAATGATATGTTGCCACCCACCTCCGATACGCAGCTTGCGGTTCACACTATCAAGGCTGATATCTTGCGGAGATGAAGACCCCATAAGCCCCGATACAATAATACGCCCTGCCTCCAGATGAAGCGGCTGAAACAGACTAATGGTTAGCCTATCTTTAGGCGTTACTTTATGATGAACTGACGTACCAACAGAGGATAGAACAGCTGATGCCTCTGTGATAATCGACCTATCTGATGACATGTGGGATGTTGCGATAAGCGCTTCTATCTGTAGTTCAATTTGCCGGAACTTCCTCAATAGTCCACCAAAGATCCATACATCATCTGATGTACCGAGTATCAGCCCGCCTGCCCCTTGACTATCGAGCCAGCGGTTTTCTGCGCGGGCCGCCCCAAGACCAATCCAGTGCTGGCCCTGTCTGGAGGAAACACGTTTTAGAAGCGAGGCAGACTGACGCGATGCATCAAGATTAAAGCGGGCCAGAAAACCTGCCGGAGCCGAAACAGACGCGTGTATTTGTGATGGCAGAACAGACATCTCCGTTAGTTGTTCTGGATAGCTATGTAGCGCGTTTGTGAGCTGTCGTTTATGCCAAGGATTTACCGCCTCATCGCGCAAAGAGGCACTAGCAAGCTGTCTGGCAGGCGCAAAGCTATTCTGTGCTGCCAAAGACGCTGTTCGCATATCAAGCCGCGCTTGCGAACTCTCTATCAAGCTTTGCACTGGTACCGAAAAATGAGCGCCATCGAAGGTATCATAAAGACGCAAGTTCCGACCCTGCAGGCTGCGCGGCACCGCATCAAATAAAACAGGTCCTAACGCAAGACGCGACGCAGAAAGCAGCGAGCGTCCGCGGGCTGTTTGAATCTGAAGCCCGGAAACGGGGCGCAAGGCAGCTTCAATATTCATCATGCCTTGTCCAAACACAGCCCGCATCTGGCTGACCGAACAATTAGATATAGTACAGCCATCTGCTGTACGAAGTCCGGTGTAAGTGGCTGTTTCAAGAAGACGCGCCGCTGCTGTTTGTGTTGTCAGAGACGGAAACGCACCCATCAGCAGGGCAAGGCCGCCAGCAACATGCGGCGCTGCCATGGATGTGCCTGATTTTCGGGTGAAGCCGCCGCCTGTCTGCGCCGCCAAGATACCCTCTGATGCTGAATTATCGCCGCCGCCAGGCGCTGTAACACACCACTCAGATGAGACGCCGCACCGGTTCGTATAGGATGGCTCAGAGCCATCAGGGCCAACAGCAACAACAGCGAGCCAGCCCGGCTTTAGATTTTCAAAATAAGCCGGTAATCCTGCTCTAATCGAAACATTATTATCGCGGTCATTCCCTGCCGCCCAAACGATCACCATGCCATCAGCCACCGCTTCCTGCCATGCCGCTAGCTCTTGTGCGAGCCGTGTTTCAATTTGTGCTTTTGATAAATCATTGATTTCAGTATGAGACCCCCAGCTATTATTGAGAATGGTAACATTGTGACGCTGGGATGCTTGCACAACATCTGGCACCATCTGGTTTCCTGTCTTGCCACCAAAATACCCTAGCGCGTTTAGGATTCTGTATGAGTAAAGCGACGCGTTCGGCGCAACACCATGCATGCCTGCACCATCGCGGGCACCGCCCAGAATACTCGCAACATGCGTTCCATGTCCAAAGGGATCGAAAAGACCATTCGAAGCGCTTTGCCAATCTCCGCCGCCAGTGGCATGGCCCGCTAATTCGCTATGATTGGCATCAATGCCCGAATCAACAACACCAACCTTCACAGACTGACCATCATGCCCTCCATGGTAAGCACTAGCTGCCGAGACCAACGCTAAGCCTGATTGCGCCCTAAATTCCGACACAGCGCCGACACCAGAAATACCAGTATTGCCGCCGCCCGTGATACTACTGCCGCCGCCACCGCACGCTGTCAAAGTGATACAGAAACTGACCAGCAAACAGGCACAAAACGCAAAAGCATAATCGCCACAAGAATAACCAAACAAGCTCACATAAGAAATGATTTGATTAGCCTTTTGGGTTTTCATGACATATTCCTGACAGGTTGTTATGCCATCAGGAATATTAGAATTAACTCAATTATGTCATTGAACTTAAGGTGAATGACCAACTCTTTTGAATTATCCTTCTGCCTCATTTTAGCTGGCGCTATTCAAAGGAACTAATACTCAGTAGAAATTATGCCGCACCTTTTTTAGCCCTCAATATGCGGGCTGATATTGTCATTTTGAGCATGTGGGATTACAGTGCGGTCGGAAAGAATAGGAGTTGGTCGTATAAAAACGCGCTAACTCACGCCGCAAAAATGTGGCATTTCACCTGACAACGCCGGGCGGTCAACATGAATGCAGTCATAATTCTTATTAATAGCATTATTGATATCTATATTTTCTCACTGCTTGCTTATGTCATTGCAAGCTGGCTGGTATCGTTCAAAATCATTAATCCGTGGCAGCCTTTTGTGCGTGTGATTCTCCAGTCGCTGAGCCGCCTTCATGAGCCTTTGCTGTCTCGCATTCGGTCTGTGCTTCCTGAATTAGGGGGCATCGATTTAAGCCCCATTATTGTTTTTTTAGCGGTCCAGTTTCTGCGCAATCTTATGCTCGAATACACACAGTAAAATATCCATTATTATACCGGGTAATATGGCCCATAGTTTTTTCGTTTTGGTCCCCAAGAAGAAGGATGAATTATGACAGCAGCGCGCATTGATGGAAAAGCCTTTTCAGAGAAACTAGTCGCAAGCATCACAGTAAGAGTTGCTCAACTGAAAGAGGCTCATGATATTGTACCGGGGCTTGCTGTTATCCTTGTTGGAGAAGATGCCGCTTCAGAAGTTTATGTGCGGAACAAGGGTGAGCGTACGACCCAGTCTGGTATGCGGTCTATCGAGCACCGGCTGCCCGCAGAAACAACCCAAGCCGACCTGCTCTCCTTGATCGAGGAGATGAATGCTGATGATGCCATTGACGGTATTCTGGTTCAGCTTCCCCTGCCGAAGCAAATTGATTCGCACGCTGTCATTCAAGCCATTAACCCGGCAAAGGATGTTGATGGCTTTCATGTTGTAAATGCAGGTCTCCTAGCAACGGGTCAGGATGCCCTTATCCCCTGCACACCTTATGGCTGTCTGATGCTGCTGATTGACCATATTGGCGATCTGGCCGGCAAACATGCTGTTATTCTTGGCCGGTCTAATATTGTTGGCAAACCAATGGCCCAACTTCTGCTAGCCGCCAATGCAACAGTGACTATCGCACATTCACGCACCCCCGACATCCCGGCTATCTGCCGTGAAGCTGATATTATTATTGCCGCGGTGGGGCGTCCAGAAATGGTGCGTGGTGACTGGATCAAAAAAGGCGCTATCGTCATTGATGTTGGCATTAACCGCATTCCGGCTCCTGAGCGCGGTGAGGGAAAATTTAGATTAACAGGTGATGTTCATTATGCTGAAGCAGAGCAGGTTGCCAGCGCGATAACGCCTGTACCAGGCGGCGTTGGGCCAATGACAATTGCCTGTCTTTTGCGCAACACGCTAGTTGCTGCCTGCCGCAGACGTGGTCTTTCATCTGACGTTTAAAGAAAGTAGCAACAGAGCCCCCCCTTGAGAATAAACACGGCTAGGCCATGTTAAGAGAGGAGAGTATATTTCAGATCAGTTTTTTTACAGGATTTTTTCATCATGACAGTTCTTTCAAGCGGATGGCAGGATGTCATAATGGGCATCGCCCTGCTAAGCGTCGCAGGCATTTTATTTTGGGGCGTGATTACAATGGGCCGCGGCGGCGCCTACAATAAAAGTAAATCAAATACGATTATGCGCTACCGGATTGTCGTCCAAGCTCTTGCCCTCCTCGTATTTGTTGTACTTTTGTGGCTGCGTCGATCTTAGGCCATAACCAGCCAAAGCTGACACGCCGGTGATAGAGTTTAACGACAGAAAGCCGGACATAGACCAGGGATAAAACAATGGTAAAACTAAATAAAATCTACACCCGGACAGGTGATGATGGCAAAACCAGCCTTGTTGGTGGTGCCCGTGTATCAAAACATGGGTTACGGCCCTCAGCCTTTGGTGAAGTAGATGAGCTTAACTCTGTTATGGGCCTAGCCCGCCGATTTTGCACCGGTCAGATGGATGACATTCTTGGCCGCATTCAAAATGACCTTTTTGACCTTGGCGCTGACCTTGCAACACCTGAAACTGATGCCGAAAAGCGCAAAGATGGTGAGCTGAGGATCACAGCTAGTCAGGTCACACGCCTCGAATCAGAGATTGATGCAATCAATGCTGATCTTAATCCTCTGACATCCTTTATCCTGCCGGGGGGAAGCGAGTTATCGGCTTGGCTTCATCTGGCACGGACTGTGGCACGCAGAGCCGAGCGCCACATGACGGAATTAGCTGTCGAAGAGTCTGTTAATGAACATGCAATGCGGTTTATTAATAGAGTATCTGATTTGCTGTTTGTGCTTGCACGTGCAGCAAATGATAAGGGGAAAGCTGATATATTATGGGTGCCGGGCGGTAATATTTAAGGCAAAATATTCTTAGCAGGACGCGTCTAATGGCTTGAATAATAGCCATGTTCATGTTCCTGTCTGCCAATAAGATAAAAAAGAGGAAGACTATAATGAAAATTCTTGTCCCTGTGAAACGCGTCATCGACTATAATGTCAAAGTGCGTGTGAAGCCTGACCAGTCAGGTGTTGAGCTGGCAAACGTCAAAATGGCGATGAACCCGTTTGACGAAATCGCGGTTGAGCAAGCCTTGCGGATCAAAGAAGCCGGGCAGGCAGATGAAATCATTCTTGTCTCGGTTGGCCCAACACAATCCCAAGAAACCATTCGGACAGGTCTGGCAATGGGCGCCGATCGCGGCATCCATATCGAAGCCGATCAGGAAACCGAGCCCCTGTCAGTGGCAAAATGCCTGAAAGCGGTTGTTGATAAAGAACAGCCTGGTCTCGTGCTATGCGGCAAGCAGGCGATTGATGATGACAGCAATCAAACCGGTCAGATGCTGTCTGCGTTGCTTGGCTGGGCGCAAGCCACGTTTGCCTCCGGTGTTGAGCTGGCAGGTGATAATGCTGCAATCATCCGTGAAGTTGATGGCGGGCTTGAGCATATTTCGGTGAAGATGCCAGCGGTGATAACCGTTGATTTGCGTCTGAATGAGCCGCGCTATGCCTCACTCCCAAATATCATGAAAGCGAAGAAAAAGCCGATTGACCAGATGAGTGCTGCTGATTTAGGCGTTGATACAACACCCCGCCTTACAACAGTAAAGGTTGAAGAACCTGCTGCTCGTCAGGCTGGCATAAAAGTCGGCTCTGTATCCGAACTCGTCGATAAACTCAAAAACGAAGCAAAGGTGATATAATGAGTATCCTTGTCATTGCTGATCATAATAATGAAACAATTCTGCCTGCCACGCTAAATGCAGTTGCTGCTGCTGGTGAAATTGGTGGCGATATCTCAGTTCTTATTGCTGGTTCAGGCTGCGATGCTGCTGCGAATGCAGCTGCTGAGATTGCTGGTGTTTCAACTGTCCTCGTCGCTGATGCAGATGAATATACATACGGGCTTGCTGAAAATGTTGCGCCGCTTATTTCTGGCATTGCCAGCAACTATAGCCATATTCTGGCGCCGGCAACGACTTACGGTAAAAATATTATGCCGCGCGTTGCAGCCCTGATTGATACAGTTCAGATTTCTGACATTATCAAAGTTGTTGATGTTGCTACATTTCAGCGCCCTATTTACGCCGGCAACGCACTGGCAACAGTGTCATCTAACGAAGCTGTGAAAATTATCACAGTGCGCAGTACAGCCTTTGAGCCTGCCGCTGCATCAGGGGGAACGGCAAAGATTGAAGCTGTTCCTGTAACGGGTGAAGCTGGCCTTTCCCGCTTTGAGAAATCCGAGCTGTCAAAGTCTGAGCGCCCTGAGCTTACATCAGCTGGTATTGTTGTGTCAGGTGGACGCGGTATGCAGGATGGTGCGAATTTTGTCATGCTGGAAAAAGTAGCTGATAAACTAGGCGCTGCTGTTGGCGCATCACGCGCCGCCGTTGATGCTGGGTTTGTGCCAAATGATTATCAAGTTGGCCAGACAGGCAAGGTGGTTGCACCAGACCTCTATATGGCTGTTGGTATTTCCGGTGCTATCCAGCATCTAGCCGGCATGAAAGATAGTAAAGTTATCGTTGCTATCAATAAAGATGATGAAGCACCAATATTTCAGGTTGCTGATTATGGTCTTGTTGCCGATTTGTTTGATGCGGTCCCAGAATTAGATAAAGAACTCGGCTAATAGCCGCTTCGTTCATCCGAATATCAAGAGGCCAGATAGCTTTTTATCTGGCCTTTTATTTTGTCATCATCCCAGTCTGCCGGACCTGTATGAACCTGATAGGATTCGCTATTTTTCTTGATAAGAAGCGTTGTTGGCAAACCCTTTAGCGCCAAGGCGCGCGCCCAGCTAGCAGACGGATCATACAAAGACAGAGGCGCTGTAATATTCCGCTCACTCAGAAATGGACCTGCCATAGCCGCCCCGCCTCTATCCATACTAACAAGAATAACTTTGATTCCGTCGGCACTCAGCTCAGTAGCTATCGTATTTAACTGCGGTAATTCATGAACGCATGGCGGACACCATGTCGCCCAGAAATTAATGATAAGGTCAAATTCGCGAACCTCAGATAGAACAAAGTCAGCACCTGATGCCGTGCTGATTGGCGCCTCAGGAAGCGGTTTTTCACCAGCTTCGAGCGACAGAGAAAGAGGGGCGGCACACAGGGGTGATGCGAGCAAAGACGCAAAACCAGTTGCACAAGACAGCTGCGTGAACCGCCGACGCGTGATTTCATGCTGATTCTTTTGTATTTCTGTCTTATAACTCACCACAGGACATCCTTTTTAAAGCGTTAATAGAGTAACAGCAGAATTAACCATGACGGACAAGACAACCCCACCTTCACAAAATTCAGCTTCTTCAATATGGGGCGGGCGGTTCGCCGGTGGCCCCTCACAGCTTATGCTCGATATAAATGCCTCTATCTCTTATGACAAGGCGTTGTTCCGGCAAGATATCGCAGGCTCACGCGCACATGCAACCATGCTGCAAGCAGCCGGCATCCTCACAGCTGATGATTTAGCGGCCATCACGACAGGCCTTGCTCAGATAGAGACCGAAATTGCTGATGGCATTTTTACCTTCTCTGAGGCATTAGAAGATATTCATATGAATGTCGAGGCGCGGCTCGCAGAGCTTATTGGCGACCCTGCCCGCAGATTACATACCGCACGCTCACGTAATGATCAGGTTGCTACAGACATCAGACTATGGCTCCGCGATGCTATTGATGGTCTGGACGACCAATTGCGGGCGCTTCAGTCGGCCTTGCTAACACAAGCAGATGCGCATGCTGAAACCGTAATGCCAGGCTATACCCATCTGCAGACAGCTCAGCCAATTACCTTTGGGTTTCATCTCATGGCCTATGTCCAGATGATGGGCCGCGATCGCAGCCGGCTTGCTGATTGCCGCAAACGGATGAACGAATCACCTCTGGGCGCCGCAGCCCTTGCCGGCACATCCCATCCGATTGACCGGCATCAGACAGCTACGTTGCTTGGCTTTGATCGGCCTATGGAAAATGCGATGGATGCTGTCTCGGCGCGTGATTTTGCTGTTGAATTCATGGCAGCTGCCGCAATTTGTGCAACCCATCTCTCACGATTGGCAGAAGAAATTGTTATCTGGTCAACAGACAGGTTCACCTTTATCAGCCTGTCAGATGCCTTCACAACCGGCTCATCCATTATGCCGCAGAAACGCAATCCGGATGCTGCTGAGCTTATTCGTGCAAAGCCGGGAAGAATCATTGGTGACCTTGTTTCCTTGCTAACCGTTCTGAAAGGTCTGCCGCTTGCCTATGGCAAGGATATGCAGGAAGACAAGGAGCCCGTCTTTGATGCTGAAGCATCCTTAGCAGTCTGTCTTGCGGCTATGACAGGTATGATTGATGATATGAGCGTTAATCAGCAGGCAATGCGGGCAGCGCTAGCCTCTGGTCATCCAGCAGCAACAGACCTTGCAGACTATCTGGTCAGCGCTCTTAAAATGCCGTTCCGTGATGCGCATCATATTACAGGCCGTATTGTATCACTGGCCGATACGCATCACTGTGCGCTTGATGAATTACCACTTAGCGCTATGCAGGAAATTGAACCACGCCTTGATGAAGCGGTGCAGACGGTGTTGTCGATTGACCATTGTGTGGCCGCCCGGAACAGTTTTGGCGGGACAGCACCAGATGAAGTGCGGGCGCGGATTGCAGCTGCACGAAAAGCCTTCCTTGAAGGCTAGCCTCCTATAATATGACGTTAAGAAAAAGGGCACGAGACATGACGATATCGCATAATGTGAAAAGTTTTTTATCACGGCTGATTATATCAGGAATACTTGTTATGGGTCTTGGTATCAGTCTGTCTGCCTGCGGCAAGCGCGGAGAGCCACTGCGCCCCTCAGAGGTAGCAGCAGAACAGGCAAATAGCTAAGCCCTCCCTTACGTAAGACAGAAGTGATAATATGATGAATGATATCCTAAGAGATGCATCAGGCCACCTTACCATTTCAGGCATGCGGGCTGATGAGCTTGCTGCACAGTATGGAACCCCGCTTTATGTTTATTCTGGTGAGGGGTTTGTACGGTCATTCACAACCTTCACAAAGTCGCTGTCAGAAGTTGATGCGCGCGTTCATTATGCTGTCAAAGCAAATTCTGCTATTGGCATTCTCTCGCTGCTGGCATCGTGCGGTGCGGGCGCTGATATTGTGTCTGGCGGCGAGATGCGGCGCGCTCTTGCTGCGGGCATTCCAGCTGATAAGATTGTATTTTCCGGTGTTGGTAAGACAGATGATGAAATTCGCGCCGCCCTTGGTGAAGGTGTCGGTCAGATTAATGCTGAATCAGCAGCTGAAATTGCCCATATCTCTGCCATTGCTAACGCTATGAACTTACAAGCGCCTGTTGCGTTGCGGGTCAATGTGAATGTTGATCCCGGGAGCCACAAGAAAATTTCGACAGGTCAGCGTTCTACAAAATTTGGTATTCCTGTAGAGGATGGCGAAGCAGCCCATCTCTATCGTGAGATTTGCGCCAACCCCCATATTATACCACGCGGCCTTGCGGTTCATATTGGCTCGCAATTGCGTAACCTTGCCCCCTTCGAGATGGCCTATCAGGCGCTACTGGAAATTGCCGACAGCTTGCGCGCCGAAGGATTGGATGTGCCCATTCTTGATCTGGGTGGCGGGCTTGGAATTGACTATGAGGGCGATAGTGATCCTGATTTTGCGGCCTATGGTGCGTTGGTTACACGTATTTTTGCGAATCGTGGATATCAGCTCGGGTTTGAACCAGGCCGATGCATTGCTGCTGATAATGGTGTCCTGCTTGTCACCAATCTTTATACAAAGCAGGGCGAAGATAAACGCTTCATCATCACAGATGGTGCGATGAATGACCTTATCCGCCCAACTTTGTATGAATCCTATCACCGTATTGAGCCAGTTGGCCCGCAGCAGACAGCAACTGGTATTGCAGATATCGTTGGTCCCGTCTGCGAAACAGGTGACTATCTTGGCACTGACCGGATGATGCCTGATGTTCCGGAAGGAAGCTGTCTTGCTGTCATGTCAGCTGGCGCTTATGGGGCTGTTATGATGTCTAATTACAATACCCGCCCCGAAGCAGCTGAAATCATTATCTATCAGGGACAAGCGCATATATTGCGCCCCCGCAGAACGGTTGATGACCTTATTGCACTTGAAGATAATCCATTCTGATAGGAACCGGGCTGATAGAAATCTGGCTGTTAGAAAAAGGAGCGTTGCAGACGCTCTGCTACCGGGACGACACGCACATCAGCGGCGGCGGCGTTCTCAACCTCGACTTGTAGAAAAAACTCTGTCATCCCGCCAGCATCAATGAACCTGTCATCGGGCAGGATCCGTTGTGTTGCCAGCATTATTTTATCCTCGCCAATAACAGTGACCTGAAGCGGGGCGGCATGCGCACGAAAACTAGCTGTATTTATAACAGAGCCCCGAATACGCAGCAGATTACCGTGATAGTCCGCTTTTAAATTCTGCACTGACAATGATGAGATATCAGGCCCAACATCCAGACCAAAAAATTCGAACGGTGCAATCAATTCTGGCACCTGTGCTGTTACCGTCCCCCGGAACATGTAAAGACCGGACGTAAAAAGCATCATCACAATAAGAATAAGGGTTGGCGTTCGCAACCGAGAGGCTGTTTCGGTAATAAGTTCATTATCGGATATTATCGGCTTATTACGCGGTGGCTCCCATACATGAGAACAAACCGAACATCGCACACGCTGCTGTTCTTCTGTAAGCACCGTCTCTTCAATTCTGAAAATAGTCTCACACTTTTCACACGTCAGCAGCATATTACTGGACACCCTTCTTTAGCTTGACCATATCATAACGAAATCACGGCATCAGTGGCTAGTTGTTTTATGAAATCTGAGATAAGCTTTCTTTAACATGACACTTCACGTTAGCCGGCGATGGCTCTGCCTTTTGTCAAACCAGTATCCTCGCCTTACGAGCCCTATTATGACAACAGATAACCTATCTATGCTGAAAGCCCTGCTTCGCTCGACAGCTGTGTTGTGTGTTTTTCTTACATTATCGCTTATTGCCATGCTGCAGCATTTTATTCTGACACTGCCAAAACCAGCACCAGATGATATCAGCATAACAGACGGCATTGTTGTTGCGACGGGCGGGCAGGCGCGCATTGAAGAAGGGTTGCGTCTTTTGTCTGAGGGGCGGGCATCCCAAATGCTAGTCACCGGTGTTGGCGAGGGTATTTCGCGAACAAGTCTGAAGCGCACACTTAGCTTGAGCGCGCCGCAGATACGCGCCCTTGAATGCTGTGTTGATTTGGATGCAGCCGCACGTGACACTATTGGAAATGCGCATTCTGCGGCTCTTTGGGCTGAGGCTAATGGAGTAACCAGTCTACGCCTTGTGACTGCGAATTATCATCTACCGCGGGCAAAAAAAGAATTTCAGCGGGCTCTTCGCGCAACATCGTTGCACGTGTTCGCGGTTATTCCCCCTGATCTAAAGCTCAACACATGGTATCGCCATTGGCCGTCTGCAAAATTACTAGCCCGGGAATATGGTAAATACCTTGTCTCGCTTGTTCGGATTTAGGTGCCTAGCTATCCTGTCCGGCGTCAATAATAGAGCGTCTTATATCGCGGGTTCGGCTAAATAATTCAAACAGCTTATCACCCTCTTTCCAGCGAATCGCCCGCTGCAAATAGCTTAAATCTTCATTGAAGCGCTGAAGCATCTCAAGGATAGCTTCATCATTATTGATAAAGACATCACGCCACATCACGGGGTCAGAGGCAGCAATACGGGTAAAATAGCGAAACCCTGACGCAGAAAACCGAATCACATCATTTTTTAAATCCTGCTCAAGGTCAGTTGCTGTGCCAACAATTGTATAAGCAATGAGGTGGGGAAGGTGCGATGTAAGCGCGAGAACCCTGTCATGATACTCTGCATCCATTTGCTCTGTCATAGCGCCGAGGGCGCTCAGGAATTGCTCAAGCTGGGATACTTTTTCCTGCGGCGCCTCACCTGGAATAATCAGCCAGTACCGGCCCTCAAACAGACTTGGAAACCCAGCTTCTGGTCCTGAAAATTCTGTTCCGGCAAGAGGATGTCCGGCAATCAGATGACAATTATCAGGAATAAGCGGCCCAATATCACGAATAACAGACCGTTTGGTTGAGCCTGTATCAGTGATAATAGCGCCCTGTTTGAGATGAGACTTAATCTTGCTCATCACAGCTTTCATCGCGCCAACCGGCACCGCAAGAATAATAAGGTCAGCATCAGCAACACATGCCGCACTATCAGCACAGATTTCATCCCCAATATTAAGGCCCTGCGCTGTCTTACGAACTGCCTCATCACGGTCATAGAGCGCAATGTGGCAATCACTTTTGCGGTGGCGGGCCGCAAGCGCAACAGAGGCGCCAATCAGACCTATACCGATAATGGCTACTTTTGATAACGCAGTATCTGTCATTTTAATGTTCCACTTTTCTGAGCACCTGCAAAAAAGTCTGACAATGTCTGCTTTACTATCTGCATTTCCTCATCAGTCCCGATAGACATCCGCAGATACTGATCAAGCCCATAGGGCGCCATCTCTCTGAACAGAATATTTTTCGACGCAAGATAGCGTGCTGTTTCACTCGCTGTTGGGCCATTATGACCATCAAACCCTATCAGGATGAAGTTTGTTGCACTCGGCACAACAGACAGGCCTGCACTGGTAAAAAAGCGGCACATTTCATCCATCCATTTTTGTGAATGACGCAGGCTCTTTTCCTGAAATTCGACATCACCTACAGCAATGATGCCAGCATCTGCTGCTATCTGGTTGACCGAAAACGGTCCCCGAATAGAGCCAAGTGTTGTCAAGATATCAGGCGCGCAATAGGCCCAGCCCAGCCGAAAAGCAGCAAGACCATGTAATTTGGAGAAGGTGCGTGTCATGATAATATTATCATGCGCTTCAACCATTCGTGCTGCCTCGTCTGAAAAACTATCTGGCTGATATTCAGCATAGGCCCAATCTAGAACCAGCAAGATATCACGCCGCAATCCGGCATGTAGTCGCTGCACCTCATCCATCGGAATGATGGTGCTGGTTGGGTTATTAGGATTAACCAGAAAGACGACTTTTGTCCGCGCGGTTACTGCAGCAAGAATAGCATCAACGTCACAGATAAAATCCTTATCCTGTGCAACCACCGGCGTTGCACCGGCAATTTGAATCACTTGCGGGATAACAAGGAACGCATATTGAGTATGAATTGCTTCATCCCCGGCTTCCAGATAGGCCATCGCAATCAGGCTAAGCAATTCATCAGACCCATTGGCGGTGAGAATCTGGCCTGGCTCAAGCGTGTAACGTGACGCAATAGCCTCACAAAGACGTCTGTCCTGAACTTCAGGATACCGGCTTGGTGTACCTTGGTCAGCTTTCAGATGTGCCAATACTTTTGGGGAGGTGCCAAGAGCGCCCTCATTTGCCGAAAGGCGGATAACAGACCCCTGCTCTACCTTGCCAAATGACGGACGGTAAGACAAAAGTGATTTAATGGCGTCACGCGGCTGTGGTCCCTTCATTTTATGGCTTCCTTATGATGAAAAAGAGGTTGGAATAAGAACAAAGTCACGTTTCAGCAAGCTGGCTAGGACAGAGGAATACTGGTTGTAAAAGCGGCACCTGCGACATACCCAGCAAAGATGAAGGCCTTGTCGGGATGAATAGGAATATCTTGATACTCCGAAACCTGAATCAGAGCAATTCTGCCTGTTTTTGCCGCTACAAAAAGAGCATTATCCTGAGCGCTCCTATCGGGAAGCGATGATGCAAGACACCACACCGATACCGGCGCGCCCTCATCACGCACCATGGGCAGGATGGCTGTAATATAAACTGAGGCGTCTGGCCCAAGACGATGAAGTACCCCGCCAAGCCCGTTATCATCCAGCAGCATGACATCCACTGCCCCAGAGGCAAGAGCGTCACATCCTGCTTCTGCATTATCGCATGGCTGAAGCAGCATCATACCGGCAGAAAATTGGGCAGCAGCACCGGCAGAAGCCGTAATATGCCCCACCGTAAAATTTGGGTTCTGGGTGGTAATACTAGCAGACATTAACGCGCGCCATAATGCGGCGACCAGCGGCACAGGAATCGTTTCTGCCAGCCCGGCAAGCCGCGTTAATAGACTATGCTCTCGTCCGGGACGAAAAACAGGAGACCCTTTTGGTTTAGCTTGTGCAACGTCAGCAGAAAGCTGTTGGCGTTTTTTGACAAGGGCAAGCAGATGCTGGTCGACATCATCAATCTGGGACCTCAACTGCAGTAACCATTCTGTTTCTGTCGGCTTACTCTCACTCACATCTTCATCCGTCATTTTTGTCCATCATCTATCGTGTCATCCAGCGAACTGAACCCTGCTGGGCGTGCAACAATAAAGGGACGAGCTGGTTTTGCCAAACTTTTTACCTGCATTGTTGATGGTGCATAAACAACCTTTACAGCCTCTACCATGAGAACGCCGCCAAGAACACCCCAGAGGATACGACCAAGCGAATCAATACGCATCTGAAGGCGGCGGGGAAGGGAGTCGGCAAAAGGCGGAACAAAAAGAGCATAGCGGCGCTGTACAGGCTGAAACCCTGCCTGCTCTAGCAAACGGCAGAGCTGGCGCCGGGAAAAGGGTGTTCCATGTCCAAAAGGGTTCCGCTCACTGCGGGCCCAGAAGCCGCGCCGATTAGGAACAATGATGATAACCCGTCCATTTCCAGCAAGCACACGGTGAGCTTCAGTTAATAATCCCAGCGCATCCCCGCTATGCTCCAACGCATGACAGATAAGCAACCGGTCCGCAAACTCACTTTCGATTGGCCACTGCCCCTCATCTATGCACGCCACACTTGCACCATCTTCTTCTGGCCAAGACAATGCGCCTACCTCAGCAGGCATCAATGTGGCAGATACTGGCCCCAAGCCTTTAATGCAAAACGGATAGCCAATCGCCAGCCTAACAAGAGAGGCTGCCGGTGCCATCCATTCTCTATCACATAATTCTATCTCGCGTGAGAGAAGGCCTGAAATATGCTGCCCAAAAGCGCTCTGGTAAAAATTATCTGTGTCTGTGACATGCCACATATTATCGTGATGCTCCTGACAAGACGTCTCGCCTGCTCACCTGTCTGAACAAGCCGTCTTAGATATCAATAATAACATTATTTTTGAGCGTCTGTCCTGTCTGGTATTCATCAACATATTGTGCATTGCATTAGGTATATTTGCCGTAAAATTAATCGTTTTAGGAATTTATATTGCAGTGCACAATGACTTGTGGTTAAACCGCCCAACATTCTTTTCATTGACTGCAGGCGGAGACACCCTCAGTGCCCAATCAGAATAATGCAGCCGCAGATGCACTAACACCCGCTATCCTTATCAAAAAATATGCGAATAGACGGCTCTATGATACGGCAACATCACGCTATATTACATTGAGCGAGCTGTCCTTCATGATTCGCGATAGGAATCATGTTCGCATTGAAGATGCAAAGACAGGTGAAGACCTGACGCGCCTGACATTTCTACAAATCATTCAAGAATTTGAGCAGGACGGTCAGCAACTATTACCCGTTGAGGCACTGCGCCAGATAATCCTTGCCTATGGCAGCGGTAATGCGCCTCTCCTCTCCCGCTACCTTGAGCGCACAATGGCGTCTTTTGCGCGTCATCATATGCTGGCACATGATGCCCTTGAAACAGCAATGGATGTGATTCGTGACACCGATAGTGCTGATGATGCGCCGCAACCACAAACACCCAATGATACAAGCCTGTCTGCGCTCAGCAGTGAAATAGCGGCGTTACGCAATAGGCTTGATACTCTTGAAGGTGACGAGAGCTAATCGCCTGTTAATGCGGCAGATTTGACAGCTGATAAGCGACCGATTTTACATCTTCATAAACATCTGGCTTGGCGGTGCGTACCATTAATGCGTCAACAGTAGAGAGTGCCAAGACAGCATCAAAAATAGTGCGTGCCAGTGTTTCCTGCAGATCAAAATGCCGCGAGGTCGCAATCTCAATGACCATTTCACGAATCGTGTCATAATTCAGCGCCTGTTCAATGGTATCGGCTTGTGGCTCTTTGTCTGTCGATAGCAGGACTTCTAAATCGACTGTAATTCGCTGCTTTTTTGCCCGCTCAAAATCATGAATGCCAATGGAGCAGATAACATTAATCTGGCTAATGACAAATCGGCGGGTAAGGGGATAGGACATAAGCTTAATCTTTCAAAAAGGCGACATCACGAGCTGCGGGATGCAGATGCGCGCCCCCATCTAGCACAATTACCTCTCCAGTGATAGATTTTGCAGATAAAAGCAACCGCATGGCGGCGACAACTTCTGGTATCTCAGCGCCTTGCCCGAGCAAATTGCGCTTATGTGACGCCTGAAACTCTGCCTCGCTCTGACCGCCAGACGGCAACAGGATGCCTGGTGCAATCGCATTAACCCGTAGCCGGGGCGCATAAGCCTGTGCGGCCATGATGGTCAGTGTGTGTAACGCCGACTTGGATAAGGTATAACTATAATAGTCAGGGTTCATGCCGAACAGCTTTGCATCCAGCATATTAATCACACAGCCCGATACGCCCTGCGGGAGGCGTTCGGCCATATCCTTAATGAGAAGCGTCGGTGCGATGAGATTAACTGCCATATGCTGCGTTATTTTTTCAGCTGATACCGTTTTTGAATCATCATAGTCAAAGAGCGATGCATTATTGATAAGGGCTGTGACAGGTCCTGTCTTGCTTGCAGCCGCCATCATGGTGCTAACAGACGTGCTATCACCAAGATCTGCACGGACAAGTTCCATCAGCGCACCGGTTTCCCGAAGCTCGCCTGCAAGAGCCTCTGCGGCCGCTTTATTTTGATTGTAGTGCAACACAACTGTATGCGCATCAGCAGCACAAGCGCGTGCAAGCTCTGCCCCTACCCTTTTTGCTGCCCCGGTAATCAGTATTTTTGACATGGTGAATGACTTCTATTGTTGCGGTATAAAGCTATCTCTTTGCTCTTTTACCATTTTACAGGCCCCTTGGATTGCTGATCGCGTAAATTGGCTGACAACAGGCCTATAATGCCCGTACCATCCAGTGCGGCATAATACCGAGGCGCGCGCATTCTGCTTCTGCATCAGAATCCCTCAAAAGCCCAAAGGATGTAACCAGGACAGAACAAATTCCGGCGCCAATACCACCCAGAATATCTGTGTGCAGCGAATCGCCAACCATTGCAATGCGGCTCCGGTCCACAGAATATCCAGCAAGCGTATCAACCTTACAAAGGGCTGCTGTAAAAGCAGTGCTATGCGGCTTACCGCCCCAGATAGGCTCAACACCAGTGGCTTGCATGGCGCGCGCAGCATAATATCCTGCTTCAGGCGAAAACTGCCCCGGCTGAGGCGCTGAAACATCTGGATTTGCAACGTAAAGCGGCCGCATCCGCTTTGATAAAGCAGCTTCCAGACGTTGCTGATCCTCTTCATCCCACTCAGATGTGCCAAGCAAGACAAAGCTCTCAGCGGCATCATAATCATCTGTTGCTACCAGCTCTCCTTCATAGCCAAACGGCGTTACATTATGACCAAGCGCCATCACCGGCTGTGGCGGCGGTGTGTCTTTCAAAATAACTTCAATGACATCCCGGCTAGAAACAATGTTTGCGCCATCAATCGGTAAATTCCAGCCCTTATATTTTGCAGCAGCCTGAGATGATGGATGGCTAGCAGCGTTTGTTAGAACAACAATAATAATGCCGCGTTCCAGCGCTGCGCTGAGCAGCTCATCAATACCCTCAATTTTTTCTGGTCCAATATTAATAACGCCAAAGCCATCCAGAATAAGCGCATCAAATTGATCCAGAATATCACTAAGCTTATCTGCTTTTTGTGTCTGTGGCATCACAGCCTGAGGCAAAATGGGCTGCAATGCATGATAAACTGCTAATGTGGATGCAGCATCAATCTGCTGGACATCTGGCATCGTAAATGACTGTAGGGACTCTTGAATTGTGGAGACATTTTTCATGATTCTATCATCCTGCTATTTATCAGCTTCACCGAAGTGGTTATGTCAGGTGAGGGTAAATATGACAAGTCGGGCAGTAATGATGGTCCGCTGACCAAAGGAGTCACGAAAATGGGCAAACAGATAGTCATTATCGGCGCCGGACTAGCCGGGCTTGCGGCGGCAAGACTGCTCCGCAAGGAAGGTCATAATCCTATTTTGCTTGATAAGGGGCGACGTATTGGCGGGCGATGTGGCACCCGCCGCTCAGGCGGCCATTTGTTTAATCATGGCGCCCAGTTCATTACGGCTGTCAGTACTGAATTTTCAGCACTATGCCAGCAGGCGGCAGCCAGCGGGGCTATTGCTGAATGGGATATCGGGCGCCGGCGCGCAAGCTATGCAGGCCAGCCTGCAATGCGTGATTTGCCAAGCTGGATGGCTGAAGACTTAGATGTGCGCCAGCAGGTTGAAATTGCCGATATCACCAAACAGGCACAAAACCAGCTTCAGCTCACCACCACACAACAAGACCATTTTGTTGCAGACAGGCTGATTATTACAGCGCCGGCACCGCAAACAACCCGGCTTTTAGCAGAGGTGGCACCTGCCTTATCTTCAGCCGCAGCAACCGCGCGCTATGCGCCTTGCTGGACCGTAATGGCAGGGTTTGATGCGCCTATCTCAGGCATCCCTGCATTTAGCGCTGACGTGAGCGATATCATAAGTTGGTATGCGGCTGAGAGTGCGCGCCCCGGCTCATCCCAAGAGGCACGCTCCCTGACAATACAGGCATCTGGCACATGGTCTGAGGCCCATCTTGAAGAAGAGGCTGACCTTATCGCATCCCTCATTTTCAGTGATTTTCGACAAATTACTGGCCTTAAAATATCCCCTGAACTGCTTCAGGCACATCGCTGGCGCTATGCAAAAGTAACAGTCCCTGCGATATCCGAGCATAGCCGAGATGAGGTGATTTTCACGGCAGGAGACTGGTGCCCACCAGAGACCGCAGATACCGCCGGTGGTACCAGCTATAGGCCAACAGGAAGCCGGGCAGAAGATGCGTTTCTGTCTGGTGTATCAGCGGCGCGTGCGGTGCTCACATCGCTATAACATTAATATAGTGCTGCGCGCGCATCATCACAGCGTTCGGGAAATTTCAGCTGCCGTAATAAAGGCAGAAAACGCCTCACACCAAATAAGAACAGCGCCGAAGTCCGAAATATTAATACCGTCTGGTATCTCCAGCGAGAAATTTTCAAATGCTTTTATCGGGCCAACCTGAACAGCGCTCGCACGTGCTGCCTCAAACCCCTCTTTGGTCTTAACAAGGTGCTTGGTAAGATACAGTCTATAATCTGGCCCGGGCGATACAGAACCATCCAGCCAGGCGCGGTCCTTGGTCAGGTGAATGCGCCCCTCACCCCAGTGAAACGCGTCTGATGCAGGAAGGTCGCGCGTGAATGTCCCGCCCCAGACCTGCTGGCGAGCCGTGGCAGCAGATAATGCGGTAAGCTCTGAGTCTGACAGGCCTTTTTCGGCTGTTAGAATCGGCAGAAAATACACCCCAAGACCAAACCCGATTACCAGACCAGCGCAGAATTTGACCAGTCCGAACAAAATTATATACCGGCGCGCAATCCCCAAAAGACTAGATATCATATATCAACCCTCCTCCCCTTCAATGATAGTGAACAGGGCGCAATTTCCCCATCCCGCCCTATCTTTAGCAAGTTCACGCTCAAGGTCAATTACTCCAAATAGGCCTCTTCTACTGATTTAGGAGCCTTCCTAACCTGATGCCTGAAGCGCCCATTCCCGCCAACAGCGCTATGATTGACAGGCAAGAGAAAAGCTCGGCAAGGTGGGGCAAAGCGGTCACGCAACATGATAGAGGAGTTGTGCCATGAAGCTTGCAGATATTGAAACATTCGTTGTTGGCACCCCGCCGCCGGGGTTTGGTGGCAGATATTTTATCTTTGTTGCGCTGCGTACGGCGTGCGGCATCACCGGTTATGGTGAAATTTATTCTGCCAGCTTTAGCCCGCACCTAACTGCCAAGATGGCAGAAGATATGTTTGCCCGCTATCTGGAAGGAACAGATCCGCATAATATTGAAATGTTTATTCGCCGGGCTCACGGAAGTGGGTTCTCGCACCGACCTGACCCGACTGTCTGGGGGGTCGCAAGCGGGCTTGAAATCGCCATGATGGATATTCTTGGCAAAGCACATGATATGCCGTGTTATGATTTGTTGGGCGGCAAGGTTCAGGAACGCCTGCGGACCTATACCTATCTCTACCCCGAATCAGGTCAGGATGCTGGGACGTTTTATAGTGACCCTCTTTTATCTGCTGAATGCGCCGCACGAAACGTTGCTGACGGATTTACCGCTGTAAAGTTTGACCCGGCCGGACAATATACTGTGTGCGACGGTAGACTTGCTGACAGGGAGGCTCTTAGCCGGTCACGTGATTTCTGCCGTCATATCCGTGATGCCGTTGGTGATAAGGCAGATATGCTTTTTGGCACCCACGGTCAGTTTACCGCAGCAGGCGCTCTGCAACTGGCTGATGCCATTGCTCCGTTCGGCCCATTATGGTTTGAAGAGCCAGTGCCGCCAGACAATCCAGCAGAAATGGCAAAAGTTGCGCGCGCAAGCTCTATTCCCATCGCGGCAGGAGAACGATTATGCGGCGCCTCTGAATTTGCAGCTTTTATTGATGCAGGAGCTGTTGCTATCGTTCAGCCTAATCTGGGGCGTGCTGGCGGCATGCGTGAAGCCGTAAAAATCGCAGCTTTGGCAGCTGTTCGTCATGTGATGGTTGCACCGCACCTTTATTGCGGCCCAATTGTTGCTGCTGCAAATATCCAGTTCGCTACCGCCATTCCGAACTTTCTCCTTCTGGAATCAATTCAGAAAATGGACGGGTTCCACAGCACGCTACTGACAACACCGCTCACCTGGGAAGATGGCTATATTCTGCCATCGGACAAACCGGGGCTGGGTGTTGAGCTTAACGAGGACGTGGCCCGGGCCCATCCTTATGACGGGCATCAGCTTCACCTTGAAATGGGCCAAAACCCCTATAATCCGCGTATCGACCAGCCATTTGCTGGGGGCTAGAAAAATACCGCAGTGGGGAGCAGAGTCTAAATCAGGCGAAACACTCGTTCAGGCTTGACATTCTAATGGCTGTGAGTATAGTCCGGACGCTCATGCTAACGGAATAAGAGATATGTCTTTGGCACACCTCTTATGGCTGAGATTAGGTTTCAACTTTTTTGAGTTAAGGATATCGCCATGTATGCTGTGGTGAAAACAGGCGGAAAGCAGTACCGCGTTGCCAAGGATGACACCATCCTGGTTGAAAAATTAGAGGCAGACGAAGGCGCACAGATCACACTGGATGAAGTGATGATGCTGGGCGACGGCGAAACTGTTACAGTTGGTCGTCCAACTGTTGCAAACGCCTCTGTGGAAGCACAGGTCGTAAGCCAGACACGTGGGCCTAAGATTTTGATTTTCCGCCGGAAGCGCCGGAAAAATCATCGTCGTCTTCAGGGCCATCGTCAGGACCTCACATTGCTGAAGATCACAGATATCAGCACATCTGGTAAGCCTGCGGCTAAAGCTGCTGCAAAAAAGGCACCTGCAGCAAAAAAACAAGCAGCGACCAAAGAGGCAGCCCCGAAAGCGGCCGCAGCTAAGAAGCCTGCAGCAAAAAAAGCAGCGGCTAAAAAAGACGCTTAAGAGACGATTTTCAAGAACGGAGAGTAACCCATGGCACATAAAAAGGCAGGCGGTAGTTCCAGAAACGGACGCGACTCAGCTGGTCGCCGTTTAGGCGTGAAAAAATTTGGTGGCGAAGCTGTTATTGCGGGCAACATTATTGTGCGCCAGCGTGGCACTAAGGTGAACCCGGGCGATAATGTTGGCATGGGCAAGGATCATACCCTTTTTGCACTTACCGATGGTAAGGTCGCGTTTCGTCAGAGATCAGGCGGAAAGATGTTTGTGTCTATTGTAGACGGTGCTGCAGCGGCTGAATAACGCCAGAGTATCACTGATTTTACATAATAGACGTTAAATTTGTACAAAAGGGATGACCCGCTAACAGCCGGTCGTCCCTTTTTCTTTATGCCCTCTTTAAATAAGTATGACCGCTACAGAGCGCCGAAAACATAAGGCAAGATAGTTCAGATGAAGTTTCTCGATCAGGCTAAAATCTTTGTGAAGTCCGGAAATGGTGGCCCAGGCGCTGTCAGTTTTCGCCGTGAAGCAAATGAGCCTCTGGGCGGGCCTGATGGCGGTAATGGCGGCAGGGGCGGTGATATTATTGCCCGTTGTGTTAGCGGCTTAAACACGCTCATCGATTATCGGTATCAGCAGCATTTCAAAGCCAAGGCCGGCGTTCCAGGTGCGGGACGCGATAGGTCAGGCCCAAAGGGCGGTGATGTCATCTTACGGCTACCTGCTGGCACCCAAATCCTAGCCGAAGACGGCGAAACCGTTCTTGTCGATCTTACCAAAGAAGGTCAGGAAATCACCCTGCTTAATGGCGGTATTGGTGGTAAGGGAAATGCGTTTTTTAAATCAGCAACGAATCGGTCACCCCGAAAACACCAAACTGGTGAACTTGGCATTGAGATGTGGGTTTGGCTCCGGCTGAAGCTGATAGCTGATGCCGGTCTTGTTGGCATGCCGAATGCCGGCAAATCGACCTTTTTGTCTGTTGTGTCTGCGGCCCGGCCTAAGATTGCCGACTACCCCTTTACCACATTGCATCCTAATCTAGGTGTTGTGGGTATTGATGATCATGAATTTGTTATGGCAGATATTCCCGGCCTTATTGAAGGCGCGCATCATGGAGCTGGAATTGGTCACCGCTTTCTCGGTCATGTAGAACGGTGCCGGGTATTAATGCATCTGATTGATTCGACAGCATCAGACCCATTGCAGAATTGGCGCACGATTCGCTCGGAACTTGCTGCCTATGATGAGGGGCTTGCCCGCAAACCAGAACTTATCGTGCTCTCAAAGAGTGATTCGGCACCAGATGACTATCTAACAGACTTATCAGATGCCTTGCGTGCTGAGGGCGTAGAGCACATTATGTCCATGTCGTCTGTTTCGGGGACTGGTGTAAAAGATGTTTTACGCGCACTTTTCAACACGATTACTGCCGAAGCAGAAGCTGAACGTCGCGCCACTATGCCAGAAACAGAATGGCAGCCACATGATGATGCGTAAGGAAAGAAACCGTGATGAGCGATACATCTCTGGGCGTATCTGATAACAGCGTTTTTGCGTCTCTTCTTAACAAAGCAGACCGGATTGTTATTAAAATCGGCTCCGCATTAGTGTTTGATCCAAAGGCAGGACAGGCCAATGCATCTTGGATGGCCGGTCTTGGTGATGATATCGCCATGCTTCGTGCGCGCGGCAAACAAGTCATTCTTGTCTCGTCTGGCGCGATCGCTCTTGGCCGTGAAAAGCTCAATCTTGGACGCGGCGCCATCCAGCTCGCAGAAAAGCAGGCAGCTGCTGCAACAGGACAGGTTGAGCTGGTGCAGAAATGGCAGGCAGCTCTGGGGGTTCATGATATTCAAACAGCCCAGATACTTCTGGCACCAGATGATACCGAAACCCGCCGTCGTCACATTAATGCCCGCGCAACAACATCTACCCTCCTTGAGCTGGGCGCTGTACCTGTGGTGAACGAAAATGACACCATCACTACCTATGAAATCCGATTCGGAGATAATGACCGGCTAGCAGCGCGCGTGGCGGCGATGATTTCGGCTGACTTGCTTATCCTGCTATCAGATGTGGACGGGCTTTATACAGCCAACCCCCATCATGACACAGCAGCAGAACATATCTCGGAAATTCATGATATTTCTGATGAGATTCTAGCAATGGGAGGCACATCGCATCAAGATTTTGCCTCTGGCGGTATGGCAACCAAACTGGCTGCTGCAAAGATTGCAACACAGGCAGGTGTCGCCATGCTGATTTGTGATGGCCAGCATAACCGGCCCGTCTCTGCGCTGATGAATGGGGGACGATATAGCCTGTTCCATGCACAAACTAGCCCAACAACAGCGCGCAAAAACTGGATTGCAGGCGCGCTTGATCCAAAAGGGGCTATTACCCTTGATGCTGGCGCGGTTACAGCCCTTACAGCAGGAAAATCACTTTTGCCAGTTGGCGTCACCTCCCTTACAGGGCCTTTTGAGCGCGGCGATCTTGTTACCCTGCTTGGACCAGATAGTAGTGTGCTTGGTCATGGTCTTGCCGGTTATTCCTTCTCAGAGGCTACTCTGCTCAAGGGTCAAAAAAGCGCTCATTTTGAAGAGCTTGTCGGATATGAAGGCCGCGCTGAGCTTATACATGCAGATGATTTAGTCCTCACAACAGCATCAGCAAAATCAGCAAGGAGTTTGTCAGATGACTAATGATAACCAGCAAATAGCGCCCCTAACAGAACAAGCAGCCGCTAGCCTTATTACGACTATGGCAGCAGAGGCTAGGGCTGCTCAACATAGTCTTGGTCAGTCTGACAATGCAGCGCGTAATGCCGCCCTTATTGCAGCAGCAGCAGCACTCCGCGCGTCTGAGGCTGATATTCTGAGCGCCAACCAGCGCGATAGGGCGCGCGGCGCCGATACAGGGCTAACAGCTGCTTTTATTGACCGGCTTACCTTAACGCCGGACAGCATTGAGGCAATGGCACAAGGACTTGAGGTCATTGCACAGCTTGACGACCCGCTTGGCGCCGAGCTAGCCCGCTGGACTGTTCCTACTGGCCTTGATATTGCGCGGGTTGCCACAGCCCTTGGGGTCATTGGTGTGATTTACGAATCGCGCCCAAATGTTACTGTAGATGCTGCCGGTCTCTGTATTAAATCAGGAAATGCGGCGCTTTTGCGGTGCGGAAGTGATTCGCAAAATACCAGCAGCCTGCTTGCATCACTGATGCAGTCAGGCCTTAGAGAGGCGGGCCTGCCGCATGCCTCTATTCAGATCATGCCGACAACTGACAGGCGTGCCGTGGGGGCAATGCTTGCCGCGGCTGGTGAGATTGACGTGATTATTCCGCGCGGTGGCAAAGGTCTGGTTGGGCGCGTTCAACAAGAAGCCAGAGTTCCAGTCTTTGCCCATCTTGAGGGTATCTGCCACCTTTATATTGCACCGGGGGCTGAGCGCCAGATGGCTGTGGATATCGCCGTAAATGCGAAGATGCGGCGGGTTGGTATTTGCGGTGCTGCAGAAACCATTTTAATCGATAAAGCAGTGGCTGATAGTCATGCTATGCCGATTGTATCAGCCCTCCTTGATGCCGGGTGCGAGGTGCGCGGCGATGCTGTGATAACAGCCTGTGATGCGCGCGTAATTGCAGCAGCAGATGATGATTTTGGCCAGGAATTTCTGGCGCCCATAATCGCTATAAAAATTGTTGATGATATGGAACATGCGATGTGGCATATCAGCCAGTTCGGGTCTGGTCATACAGAATCAATTATCACCTCCGATGATAAAGAAGCAGCAGAGTTCCTCACCCATGTTGATAGCGCGATTGTAATGCATAATGCGTCAACCCAGTTCGCAGATGGCGGCGAATTCGGCATGGGGGCTGAAATCGGTATCGCAACTGGCAGGCTACATGCGCGTGGTCCTGTCGGCGTAACACAACTTACCAGTTTTAAATATATTGTCCGCGGCAATGGTCAAAAACGCGCCTAACAAGCCGCATCGGCGGCACCTATTTTCAGCTGTACCAAGCTTCCGATATCACAGACGTATCGGGCTTATGGGCGGCTCGTTTAATCCAGCGCATGACGGTCATCTGTATATTGCAGAACAAGCGCGCGTTGCAGCTGGGCTCGATGAGGTCTGGTGGCTTGTTAGCCCACAAAACCCGTTAAAGACATCGGATGGAATGGCGAAGTTTGAAGACCGACTTGATTATGCACGGATGCTTGCACAGCCCAGATGGCTCCGCGTTCTGGACTTTGAGCGCCGTCATCATACAACAAAGACGGCTGATACACTTCGTAAGCTAGGCCAGCTTTTTGCCCATCCCCAGTTTTTCTGGATAATGGGCGCTGATAATCTTGAACAATTTTCAGCGTGGGACAGAGCAGCTCTTATTGCCGGCACGGTTCCGATTCTTGTTATGAACCGGCCAGGTTATACCTATCGCGCATTAGGCTCGGCAGGCGCAGCTCTTCTAGGGCATAAACGCCGCATCATGTCACCGCGTCGCCTTGGGCGCGAGAAGCAACCTGTTAGGCACAGACGCCAGAAATATGGCTGGTCATTTATTCATCAGACCAGAAATCCCCTCTCAGCAACGCTCCTACGCGCCGGCGCACGCTAGCTTATGAGGGCGCTTACTTGCCCAGTTTGCAAAAACAGGCTATTAAGGGCACTCAGCTATAGACCTTAGTAGATTTGCTTTAGGAGAGTTCATCATTACCAATGATACTCAGCAGCTAACCCCTAATCAGGTAAAAGACCTGGTGTTGCAGTCGCTTGACGATGATAAGGGTTTAAATATCGTGTCTATCCCGCTTGCCGGGAAGTCATCCATTGCAGACTTTATGGTGATTGCCTCTGGCGGTTCATCACGTCAGGTTGCGGCTATGGCTGAACATATCGATACGCGTCTTAAAAAAGCTGGCGTTGAAGTGCTGGGCAAAGAAGGTGCGCAGCAAGCCGATTGGGTGTTACTCGATACTGCAGAAGTCGTTGTTCATCTGTTCCGCCCAGAAGTCCGTGATTTTTACGCTCTTGAGCGCATGTGGCAGCCTGATAGTGTGGATGAGGTTGTACATATCACGGCCGATGCCTGATTATGTCCAATAGCGGTATACGTCTCGCCAATATGTTGTCTATGGCGAGATGAAGCTTGGCATTCTGGCGATAGGCAAGGCAAAGGATGGCCCTGAAAAGCAGCTATGGGAGATGTATCTCTCACGTTTGCCACAGCGTGGCTCGCTCATTGAATTTGATACAAAATTGCCTGCTGGACCGCAGCGCACCAAAGATGAATCTTCTAAAATTATGTCGTGGTTTGATGAAAAAGCACCAAAAGGTGCCCGTCTTGTCTGCCTTGACCCGTATGGCAAGGATACCAGTTCTGAAGGTTTAGCAAAGCTTCTTGTGCGCTGGCGCGATGATAGCATTCCGGCAACTTACTTTGCGATTGGCGGCGCAGACGGCCATCATCCAGATTTACTGGCACGCGCTGACCAGAAGCTCGCATTCGGCAGCGCAACATGGCCGCATATGCTGTTTCGCGCCATGCTGGCAGAGCAGCTCTATCGGGCAGAGATGATTTCTACCGGCCATCCCTATCACCGGAGCTGATTCGCTATCACGCTTGCCTCCTTTTCAAACAAGCCTATATTACGACCATCATGTCACAGTCCAAAAATTCTATCGCTCCGATAAGACCTGTTACCCTCTGCATCATGGATGGCTGGGGATTATCTGATGAGCCTGCCCATAATGCCGTCAGCAAGGCACAGACGCCGGTCTTTGATAAATTGCGAGATACCTGCCCCTATAGTCAGCTTGCGGCATCTGAGGAGGCTGTGGGGCTGCCAAAGGGGCAACCAGGAAATTCAGAGGTAGGGCATCTCACTATTGGTTCCGGCCGGCTTATCGAGCAGGATTTACCGCGTATCTCCAGAGCCTGCAAGACAGGTGAGCTAGCGCAGCTGCCAGCCTTAATTGCCTTTATCACTGACATGAAGCAGTCCGGCGCCACGGCTCACCTTACGGGCCTTACCTCACATGGCGGCGCTCATGCGCATGTAGACCATATTACTGCGTTAGCACACGCTCTTTGTGATGCAGATATCCCTGTCTGCCTACATCTTATCTCAGATGGGCGTGATACCCTGCCGCAGACCGCCTTACATGATATGCCTGATATATTGGCACGCCTGCCAGACAAGGTTATGATTGCCAGCCTGACGGGCCGGTATTTTGCAATGGACAGAGATAAACGCTGGGAACGCACCCAGCAGTTCCTTGACGTGCTTGTTGGCGCAAAGGCACCCAATCATGCACAGGACGCCATCAGCGCCCTTGAGGCAGCTTATCGCCGCGGCGAAACAGATGAATTTATTACCCCAACTAGTCTTGGCAGCTATGACGGGTTCGCGCCGGGCGATGCTATTATCATGGCGAATTTCAGAGTTGATCGTGCACGCCAGATTATGAGCGCCTTGTTTCTGCCGGAAACAACAGACTGTGCCTTTGGCCATCTTGATAATAGGGTGCCTCTAACAGGGCCAGGGCTTGCCATGACACCATTGTCAGACACGCTTGATGGAATGGTACCGCATCTGTTTAGCCCGCCAGATCTCTCTAATGGACTAGGCGAAATTGTGGCACGGGCAGGACTTCGCCAGCTCAGGCTGGCTGAAACCGAAAAATATCCGCATGTGACTTTTTTCTTTAATGGCGGACAAGAAAATCGGTTTCCTGATGAAGAGCGAACTGTTGTACCCTCACCCAAGGTAGCGACATATGATTTGCAACCTGAAATGTCTGCTGCAGACCTGCGCGATGTTGCCGTTGCAGCTGTCCAAAACAGAACACATCACCTCATTATCGTGAATTTTGCCAATCCCGACATGGTGGGTCATACAGGCGACTTATCTGCAGCAATTACGGCTGTTGAAACAGTTGACCGGGCTGTGGGCGAGCTGGTGGCAGCAACGCTGGCTGTTGGTGGCCAGATGATTGTGACTGCTGACCATGGTAATTGCGAGGTAATGTGGGATAGCACGGCGCAATCTGTGCACACAGCCCATACAACCAACCCTGTCCCTTGTCTTCTTGTTGGCGCAGATGAGAGCGCCACAGTTCGGGATGGCACATTAGCCGATTTGGCACCATCATTGCTCAGCTTATTAACCCTTGAGGTGCCAGATGAGATGACCGGCACATCGCTCATTTCACATAAGGTGACTTGAAATATATAGTCAGGAAGTGGCACTGTGCAGACCTGACCTTTTTTGAACGTAATACCAGAAGGCGAGTATTATTATGCGAGAGTTCCAGAAGTATTATCAGACCTATGCCTCAGCCTTGTTTCGGTTTGTCAGTATAGGCTCAGCCGCTCTGTTAATGGCGATGGCTGTGCCGAGCCTCACCACAGCGCAATCTGATGACAAAGAAGAGACTTATCGCCAGCTCTCGCTGTTTGGAGATGTTTTTGAGCGGGTGCGCTCTGACTATGTCGAAGAGGTGACTGACCAAGACCTTGTCGAAGCCGCGATAAATGGGATGCTGACCTCGCTTGATCCGCATTCAGGCTACTTGCCTGATGATAATTTTAAAAAAATGCAGGTTCAGACAACCGGCCGGTTTGGCGGACTTGGCATTGAAGTCACAATGGAAAATGGGTTTGTAAAAGTTGTCTCGCCGATTGATGATACCCCGGCTGCAAAAGCAGGACTTCAGCCAGAAGATCTGATTGTAACAGTTGATGATGTTAGTCTTGTCGGACTGACCTTGGCCGAAGCTGTTGAAAAGCTCCGCGGCCCGGTAGGGTCTGAGATTCGTATTATGGTGCAACGCGCTCAGGATGAGCCTTTCGAAGTCAGCATCATTCGCGATGAAATTAAAATCAAATCTGTGCGCTCCCGCCTGTATGATACAATTGGCTATGTGCGGATTACTACTTTTTCCGAACAGACGACGCCCGGCCTGATGAATGCCGTTGATGATCTATATGCTGAGACGGACGGAAACCTCAGTGGCATTGTACTTGATTTACGCAATAATCCGGGCGGCTTACTCAATGAAGCGATTAGAGTATCGGATGCCTTTCTTGAGGAAGGCGAGATAGTTTCAACCCGTGGCCGTGATGACAGCGACATTCAGCACGCTTATGCGCGCGCAGGAGATATCACCCGCGGTCTGCCAATTGTTATTCTCATCAATTCCGGTTCTGCCTCTGCATCAGAAATTGTTGCAGGCGCGTTAAAAGATCATCGCAGAGCTATCCTGATGGGAACACGCTCCTTTGGCAAAGGCTCTGTTCAGACTATCGTGCCATTGCCGGGGCATGGCGCTATGCGGCTGACAACAGCTCGTTATTTCACACCGTCTGGTGTTTCTATTCAAGCACGTGGCATTGAACCTGACATTGAAGTAGTTCTGGCCCGGATTGAAAAAGTCGAGGGCGGGCCGGTGCGTGAAGAAGATTTACGCGGTGCACTTGATAAGGGCAAAGCCGATAGTAAAACAGCAGATGATGACGCGGCAGATGACGATCCAGCTGATATTGATTACCAGCTTGCCCGCGCCCTTGACCTGCTTCGCGGCTTATCAGTATTTGACCGATTGACTGGCGAAGGCCGCTCGTAAAACTATCCCTTAATAAGGAAATGCTGCTGTTAGAAAGGCTTGCAAATGCTCCCTCTTAACGAACGACCCTACCGGCCTTGTGTTGGCATTATGTTGCTTAATAATGACGGCAAGGTCTTTGTTGGCAAGCGCATTGATAATGTGACTGAAGCCTGGCAAATGCCACAAGGGGGGATTGATGAAGGTGAGGATGTTATCACGGCTTGTATGCGTGAGTTGGGCGAGGAAACTGGCACCCGGAAAGCTGAGCTTATCGCCGAGCACCCTGATTGGCTAAATTATGATATTCCCCAGCCCCTGTCTGACAGGTTATGGCAGGGAACATATCGCGGGCAACAGCAGAAATGGATGCTATTGCGGTTTACCGGAACAGATGCCGATATCAATATTGAAACAGAAGAGCCTGAATTTATTGAATGGCGCTGGGCCTCGCCCGACCAGCTTATTGACCTTGCTGTGCCGTTTAAACGAGATGTTTACGAGCGTGTGCTGAGCGTCTTCAGCCCGCTTATCTAACCGGCTCCTATTTTACCAGACACCTCATTGCAGGCATAAAAAAAACGCTCAGCCTCATTTAGCAGAGGATGAGCGTTCTATGAAAGATAATGTAGCGGCAGTCTTAAAGCGCTTCTGCGACAATAGTTAAGAATTCTGCATCGGCACCTGTTGATGCCAAAGCCCGCTCGCGCACTTCCTGCGATGAGGCCGTATCCAGATTTTCTGCACGTTCAGCCAGAATGGTCACGCCGTTTTCTGTTACGTCAGCAACGCCGCCATCAATCATGATGCGGTCAATGATTTTCCCGCCCTCATGCACTTCAACAACACCGCGCTGCAGATTAGCAAGCACAGGCGCATGATGAGCAAGCACACCAAACAAGCCTTCGCTGCCCGGTATAACAACCATCTCAACGGACTTTGACAGCATCACGCGCGCTGGCGTGACAAGTTCAAGCTGTGTTGTTTCTGCCATTGGTTAACATCCTTTTACAGGCCCTTTACTGGCCATTTCTCAGCGCCAGAATTAAGCAGCTTCAGCTGCTAGTTTCTTACCCTTTTCAATGGCCTCGTCGATCGTACCAACCATGTAGAATGCTGCTTCTGGAAGGTAATCATAGTCACCATTCACGATACCCTTGAACCCTTTGATGCTATCTTCAAGGCCAACAAACACGCCAGGTGAGCCAGTAAAGACTTCAGCAACATGGAAAGGCTGTGACAAGAAGCGCTGAATTTTACGCGCACGCGAAACAGTCAACTTATCTTCTTCTGACAACTCGTCCATTCCCAGAATAGCAATGATATCCTGCAAGGACTTATATTGCTGAAGTACTTCTTGGACTTCACGGGCAGTATTATAATGCTCGTCGCCAACAATCCGTGGGTCAAGAACACGTGATGTTGAATCAAGTGGGTCAACCGCAGGATAAATGCCGATTTCAGCAATCTGACGTGACAGAACAGTTGTCGCATCAAGGTGCGCAAACGATGCAGCAGGTGCAGGGTCAGTCAAGTCATCGGCAGGAACATAAATCGCCTGAACAGATGTAATTGACCCTTTTGTTGTTGAAGTAATACGTTCCTGCAATGCACCCATATCAGTTGCCAATGTAGGCTGATAGCCCACAGCAGACGGGATACGACCAAGCAACGCAGACACTTCTGAGCCAGCTTGTGTAAAGCGGAAGATGTTATCAACAAAGAACAGAACGTCCTGACCTTCTTCATCACGGAAATATTCAGCCAATGTAAGACCTGTTAGGGCAACACGTGAACGCGCTCCTGGAGGCTCATTCATCTGTCCGTAAACAAGTGCGGCTTTAGAGCCCGGCCCATCAGTTTTGATAACGCCAGATTCAACCATCTCATGATACAGATCGTTGCCCTCTCGTGTCCGCTCACCAACACCAGCAAACACTGAATATCCACCATGTGCTTTCGCAACATTGTTGATTAATTCCATGATTGTGACTGTCTTACCAACACCCGCACCGCCGAATAGTCCAACCTTACCACCTTTTGCATAGGGTGCGAGAAGGTCGATAACTTTGATGCCTGTAACAAGAATTTCTGATTCTGTTGACTGGTCAACATAGGCAGGGGCTGCGCGGTGGATTGCTGCCGTTTTCTTCGATTTAATCGGCGCACCTTCATCAACCGGCTCACCAATCACGTTCAGGATACGGCCGAGTGTTTCCGGGCCAACCGGCACAGTAATCGGGGCGCCTGAATCAACTGCTTCAGCGCCGCGAACCAAACCTTCAGTTGCGTCCATCGCAATGGTACGAACAGTTGATTCGCCGAGATGCTGGGCAACCTCAAGAACAAGGCGCTGACCATTATTATTAACTTCAAGCGCGTTCAGAATATCTGGAATTGCTCCATCAAATTCCACATCAACGACAGCTCCAATGATCTGGCTGACTTTTCCGACTGCATTTTTGGCCATAGTATTATACTCCAGGCTACGTTGCGTGAACGAGATACCGTTACAGGGCTTCAGCACCAGAGATGATTTCGATCAACTCATTGGTGATGTTTGCCTGACGGGTTCGATTATAAACAAGTGTTAAACGATCGATCATATCGCCCGCATTACGGGTCGCATTATCCATCGCTGTCATCCGGGCTGCTAGTTCAGCTGCGGAGGATTCCAACAAAGCACTAAAAATCTGCGTTGCAAGATTGCGCGGCAGCAAAGCACTCAGAATTTCAGCTTCATCAGGCTCATATTCGTATGAGGCTGTAAGGCCGTCTGCTATTGTCTCTTCTGTTGCCTCTACTTCAGCAGGAATGAGCGAAGTATGGGTAACAGTTTGTGTAATCGCATTAACAAAACGATTATACAGAAGCGAGACAGAATCAAATGTTTCAGCTTCAAAACCATCAATGATTTTTTGGCCTATTTCAGATGCGTTTCCAAAGGTCATATGTGAGCCTTGGACGCCTTCAATGCGGGAAAAAACGATATCCGCAATCTCAGAGCCCAGCGCAACGCCAGCCTTGCGGCCAACAACATAGACCAGAACCTTGTGACCAGATGCCTGCTTTTCAGCAATTAATTTTCGGGCTGTGCGAGCAATAGAGCCGTTAAAGCCGCCACATAGACCTTTATCAGCTGACATAATCACCAGCAAATGTGTTTTATCATCAGCACGGCCAACCAGAAGCGGGCTCGCTGAGCTACGATCTGTCTTTGTGGCAAGACTGGCAATCACTGCGCTCATACGGGCAGCGTAAGGGCGGCCTGATTCAGCTGCTTCTTGCGCACGACGCAATTTTGCAGCCGCCACCATCTTCATCGCAGAGGTAATTTTCTGCGTTGACTTGACGCTGTTAATCCGTGTTTTCAGATCCTTCAGATTAGGCATCTGCAGAACTCCTCACCCGTCGGCTTACTTATGCGAAGCTTTTCGCAAATGACTCAATCACTGCACGCAGCTTTGCATCAGTTTCATCTGAGATTTTCTGCTCATCACGAATGGTGTTCAGAATATCCTTACCAGACCCCCGAAGCATATCTAGAAGACCTGCTTCAAAACGGCCAATATCTATAAGAGCAATCTTATCAAGATAACCCTTCACACCCGCAAAAATCACGGCCACCTGTTCTTCAACAAGCATTGGTGAATATTGTGGCTGCTTTAGCAATTCAGTTAGACGGGCGCCGCGCTCAAGCAGTTGGCGTGTAGAGGCATCCATGTCTGAGGCAAACTGCGCAAAGGCAGCCATTTCACGATACTGAGCAAGCTCAAGCTTAATGGAACCAGCAACCTGTTTCATCGCCTTAATCTGCGCTGCAGAACCAACACGTGATACAGAAAGACCTACATTCACCGCAGGACGAATTCCTCTGTAGAACAAGTCGGTTTCTAGGAAAATCTGGCCATCTGTAATCGAAATCACATTGGTTGGGATATAGGCTGACACATCACCGGCCTGTGTTTCAATCACAGGAAGCGCTGTTAGAGACCCTGAACCATTTGCGGCATTCAGCTTGGCGGCACGCTCAAGAAGGCGTGAGTGAAGATAGAAAACATCACCTGGATATGCTTCACGGCCCGGCGGGCGACGAAGCAGTAGGCTCATCTGACGATAAGCAACAGCTTGCTTTGATAAATCATCATAAACAACCAGAGCATGCATACCGTTATCACGGAAGAATTCGCCCATTGCACAAGCAGTATACGGCGCAAGGAACTGCATCGGAGCTGGGTCAGACGCTGTTGCGGCAACCACAATCGAATATTCCATCGCACCATTTTCTTCAAGCGCGCGGACAATCTGAGCAACTGTTGAACGCTTCTGGCCAACAGCAACATAGATACAGAATAGTCTCTTACTATCATCTTTGCCAGCGGCGGCATTTTCAGCCTTCTGGTTGATGAAGGCATCAATTGCGATGGCAGTCTTACCTGTCTGACGGTCACCAATGATAAGCTCACGCTGGCCTCGGCCAACAGGGATAAGGCTATCAATCGCCTTCAGGCCTGTCTGCATAGGCTCATTCACTGACTGGCGCGGCATAATGCCCGGCGCTTTGACTTCCACACGGGTGCGGGTCACATCTTCAAGCGGGCCTTTGCCATCGATTGGATTACCAAGAGCGTCAACAACGCGCCCCAGCAATCCTTTACCAACGGGCGCATCCACGATTGATGCTGTGCGGCGCACTGTATCGCCTTCACGAATACCGCGGTCATCACCAAAAATAACGATACCGACATTGTCAGTCTCAAGGTTAAGAGCCATGCCCTTAACACCACCGTCAAATTCGACAAGTTCACCTGCCTGCACCTGGTCAAGGCCATGGGCACGGGCAATGCCATCACCGACAGACAGCACACGGCCGACCTCGGCAACTTCTGCCTCGCTTCCGAAATTGGAAATCTGGTCTTTGAGGATCGCTGATATTTCAGCTGCACGAATATCCATCACGCAACACCCTTCATCGCGGCTTCAAGCCGGTTAAGTTTTGTTTTGAGTGACGTATCAATAAGGCGTGAGCCGATACGCACGACGAGACCACCTATCAAGCTCGGGTCAACCCGAAGTGACAGTGATATATTTTCGCTTCCCGCAATTTGGGAAACTGTTTCTTTAACAGATTTCTGACGCGCTTCATCAAGCGCGACGGCAGAAACGACTTCAGCAGATACCTGACCATTGCGACGTGCAACTTCATCAATAAATGCTTGAATGATTTGGGGTAGCACAAACAATCTACCATTTTCAGCAATAGCGCCAACAAACTTGATTGTCAGCGGGTTTGCCTTCGCAGCTGCAAGCACAGCCTGAATAGCCCTTGACTGCTCAGTGCGCGAGTAAGCAGGAGAAGATACGAGCATCGCCATATCATCATTTTCGGCAATAAGAGATTTAACGGCTGCAAGGTCAGCTGACACGGCATCCGTAGATTTAGCCTCAACAGTGAGGTCGTATAATGCGCCAGCGTAACGACCAGCAAGACCTTTTGCGTTTGAACTCACTTTGTCTGCCCTCAGAAAAAGACGTTACCACCAGCCCGTCGGGCTGGCCAGGGCGGCATCAGGGTTGTTGGTAGCAAAACGCTTCACAAACAAACGGCCGACTTCAGGTCTAATACGACCTATTTGCGGCTACCCAAATTCCACCAGTTCGGGTGCTATCATACCCCCATCATAAAGACAAGCATTGCAGAGGCAAAAAAGTGCTTTCCGCGTGAAAATGTCGCAAAAATTCTGCCTTATAGGCCGACTACATAAAACTATAGGGATCAATGTCACAATTAATCCGTATCTGCGGCGGCAACTTTACCCCATCAAGCCAGTCTTTCAAGATTTTCTGTAAATGGACATCTTTATCGGCGCGGATGAGGTAGCGTACCCGAAACTGGCCCCGAATTCGCCCGAGGGGTGGTTGTGCCGGGCCAAATACATCAACCTTGGCAAAAGACGGCTTTGTCGCCCCTAGCGCCGCCGCCGCCGCGTCCAGACGGGTAATATCAGGGCCTGTCAGGGTCACAGAGGCAAGCCGGCCAAAAGGCGGCATGCCAGCCTCCCGCCGCGCAGTGGCTTCAGCTGTCATAAAGATATCACGCGCCCCAATCGCTTTTTCGGCAGCACCTGCTGTCGGAGCAGACTGCGCACTAAGTGCCTGCATGACAGGATTATCTGGCTGAAAAGTCTGAATCAGAACCTCGCCTGGCAATGTGCCGCGCCCTGCCCGCCCTGCAACCTGCCATAATAGCTGGTAGGTGCGCTCTGCTGCGCGTAAATCACCGCCATCAAGACCTAAATCAGCATCGATAACAGCGGCAAGTGTAAGTAACGGGAAATGGTGCCCTTTTGCTGCCATCTGCGTGCCGATGATAATATCAATCTCGCCAGCTTCTACAGCAGCAAAAAACACAGCAGCAGCTTCTGGGCTAGCCACCATATCACTAGACAGTACAGCAACATGGGCATCCGGAAATGATAAGCTTACTTCTTCAGCAAGTCGCTCGACACCCGGGCCAATGCTTTTTATCTCACCTTCAACGCCGCATGCCTCGCAAGCCGCCAAGAGCGGCTGGCTGATGCCGCAAATATGACATTGCACCTTGCCTCTCTGTTTATGGGTAACAAGCAAACTGTCACATTGATGACACGCGCGCCGATGCCCGCATGCATTACACAGGCTCATCGGGGCATAACCCCGCCTATTCAGAAATAAAAGCGACTGTTCTTGGGCCTTTAGCCGTTCTGATATTGCTGTTATCAGCGGATCAGACAGCCATTTTCCAGCAGGCGTGCGGTTCAAACGCATATCAATAAGCGATACCTTCGGCAGGGTTGCCGAACCATAACGGGCTGTTAATTGCCAGTAATGCCAGTGCGGCAATGGTTCTAGCACTGGCAGTGTTGATGCCGCATTAGCCCTTTTATGCGCGCCTGCATTCACCCAGCTCTCCAATGACGGTGTCGCGCTGGCAAGTACAATTGGGATATTTTGAGTTTTTGCCCGCAGAATCGCCATATCCCGCCCGTGATAGGCAACATAATCTTCCTGTTTGAAGCTACCATCATGTTCTTCATCCACAATGATAAGGCCTAAATCTGAGAAGGGCAGAAATAAGGCTGAGCGCGCGCCTGCTACGATAAGGGGTTGGCCGGACACTGCTGCCCGCCATAGACCGCGCCGGCGCGCTGGCGTGACCGAAGAATGCCAAATAGCGGGCTGAAACCCAAACCAGCGCTCAAAGCGTTCCTGCCAGCCTCTGGTAAGCGCAATTTCGGGCAGCAGAATAAGACATTGTTTCGATGCCGCCACACAACGTGCCACCAGGTCAAAATAAACTTCTGTTTTCCCCGACCCTGTCACCCCATCCAAAAGATGCGCCTGGAACCCCTCAAATCCGGTTTCTGCAATACCTTGTGCAATCTTGCCTTGCGCCTCGGAGAGAACAAGGTTTTCCCGGGCTGCTGCCATACGCTCAGGACTAACCGCATGCACGAGCTCGGCGCGTGGTAGCTCTGTGGTCTGCAACTGACCAGCTGCTGCCATCGCCCGAATAATAGCAGGAGATACCGCCGCCTCACGCGCCAAATCTGATGCGAGCAAGGGTGGCAGGTCTGCTGCAACTTGGTGAACACGTTTGCGTTGCTGGCTTAAGTTGCGAGCCTCATCTGGCCCACGCCCTTGCCAGAAAAAATGCGTCTGAAGCGCCTGCGGCTCAAGCGCAGAAGGCGTATTTAAGACCAGCTTCATCGCCGCCCCAAAAGGCGCCAACGTCCAACGTGATACATGGGTAAGAAAGCTGAGAACATCATCTGCAAGAGGCGGGCTATCGGCACAGCACAGAGCATGTTTTAGCTTGTCTGGCGGTGTCTGCGGCGTCTGTGAAAACCCCATGACAATACCCCAGACAGACCGGCTGCCAAGCGGGACTTTGATAATTGTCCCCCTTTGGACAGGTGGAGGGGCTGTCTGATGCGCTTGTTCATTCACAGCAGGCTGCGGCGGATTATAGTCATAGACAAGCACATCGCCGCGCCCCAGAGGCACAGGAACAGCCACCTGAAGAACAGTATCTACCGGACCATCTACAAAAAAAGCGGGGGCGTCAGTGCTAGCCATTATCTCTCTTGCCATAACATCAACACCTCCAAAAGGCGCACTATCATGGCTTTTCTCGTTGCCTGAACCTCTTTCTAACCAGTAGAGTGATGCGCAGGAAGTTAAAAATAGCTGTTTGCGTCAAAAAGCGAGCTCGTTACCCCTATTCATTTTGTCTGAGGTCTTTTAATGAAAATTTTTCTTGATACAGCTGACTTAGCTGAAATCGAACAGCTTCTGCCAACTGGTATGATTGATGGCGTGACAACAAACCCCTCTCTGATTGCCAAAAGCGGGGCTGATATCAAAAAGACAATTGCTGCGATTTGCGAAATGGTTAGCGGTCCTGTAAGCGCTGAAGTAACAGCAACAGATGTTGAAACCATGCGGAAAGAAGCTGATGTTCTTGCGGCAATTGCACCGAACGTAACGGTAAAATTACCGCTTACCCAAGCAGGCCTGACGGTCTGTAAACAGCTGTCGGCTCAGGATGTTATGACCAATGTCACCTTGTGCTTTTCACCGGTGCAGGCTTTGATGGCAGCAAAGGCCGGCGCAAGCTTTATCTCGCCTTTTGTTGGACGCCTTGATGATTTAGGTCAAGACGGCATGAACTTGATTCGCGATATTTACGATGTCTATGCAAATTACGCCTTTGAAACTGAAATTCTGGTTGCCTCTATACGCGGGCCACAGCATGTAACAGATGCCGCCTTGATTGGCGCAGATGTTGTCACGATCCCGCCAAAAATCTTGGCTCAACTTTATAAACACCCCCTGACGGACAAAGGCCTAGCGGACTTTCTGGCTGACTGGGACAAAACAGGTCAGTCCATATTATAATGATCTTAGCAATGAAACAGGACGGATATTATTATGGCTGACACAGATTTTTCGTTTTCCGAAGAAGATGTGATTGCCTATTTAAAGGCACGACCTGATATCTTAGAGAAGCTCAGCAAAGAAGATGAAAAGACCAACAGCGTCAGCAATGCTGGCGCCACTATCGTTGATCTTACCGGCACGATTGCGGCAAAGGCCCGCACAGAAGCCCGCAGGCTTGCTGCTAGAAATCAGTCGCTTATGGATGCTGCTGCATCAAACATGCTTCATTGGCAGGAACTTCATCATGCCACATTAGGATTTCTTGCCTGTACTAATCTTACGGGCTTTGCCCAGATGGTTGATGAAGAGCTCCCTATTATCTTCTCGCTTGCCGGTGCGCGGCTCATCATGCCGGCAGAAACAGCCCTTGATAACGCCGAAGAATTAGGGTTTTTGGTGCTTCCGGCGGCAGAAATTAACCAAATACTAGCCGCGCAGTCTATTTATCTGGGGCCAGCTGAAAAAACGGGTCCTGTTCTGTTCTCAACACCTGCTGCTAGCATGGCGGCGATTGCACTGCCCGACCAGCTTCCAGCGCCAATATGTGGCTCGGCGCTGATTCTTGCTGGCCGAACCGAAGAAAGCTTTCAGCCCGGTCATGGCAAAACACTTCTCACCAATCTGGCTGAAATTATAGGGGTCTGTCTGCTGGCCCGTCTTGAGGCACGATGACAGAACCCGCTATGCGTTCAGATGCGGGGCCACCCTCAGATACAGCGCCGTGGCTTGCTGACTGGCAGAGCTGGCTGAGCGCCGAGAAACGGTTTTCAGACCATACGTGCGATGCTTATGGACGGGACTTATCCTTTTATCTCAGCTTTCTTTCAGAACAGAAAGCGCGCGTTTATCCGCCAAACCGTCTGATGTTCCGGCAATGGCTTGCAACCCAGCAAAGCGCCCATTCACACGCTACCATCGCCCGCAGAATATCTGCGATTCGCAGCTTCTATCGTTTCTATCATCGTCGGAGCCCTGAGCATCTTCCTGATATTTCATGGATGAAAGCACCCAAACGGCCTCACACCATTCCCAAAGCTCCGACGAAACAAGAAATGAGTAGCCTGTTGGACGCTGTTTTCAAACGCCCGTTAGCTGACTGGCAGAATAAACGCGACTTTGCGGTATTAATGCTGATGTATGGCTGTGGTCTGCGTATTTCAGAAGTGCTCTCCATTACTGTATCCCAGACGCCGCTTATAGACTGGCTTCGTATTACTGGAAAAGGTGATAAGGCCCGCGATGTTCCTGTCCTGCCAGCGGTTGCCTGTGCTGTTGAGGCGGCACGCGAGAGCTGTCCGTTCCGGCCTGAACGAGATGATGTGCTGTTTCGCTCATCGCGCGGCAGCGCACTGAATGCACGCGCTGTTCAGCGCATGACAGAACAATTGCGGCTATCACTTGGCCTTGATGAGACAACAACACCCCACGCCCTGCGGCATGCTTTTGCAACACACCTGCTCGGCAATGGCGGCGATTTGCGCGCTATTCAGGAGTTACTCGGCCATGCAAGCCTCTCCACAACACAGCGCTATACAAGTGTTGATGTTGAACATCTGCGCGAATTACACCGCCAGATACATCCCCGTTCTGCAAAAAAAGGCTGAACCAGATATCAGGTTCAGCCCATTATCATATGCCTTAGGGTATCTTTGATTAGATATGAATTGCGCGGCCATCAACAGCAAGAGCGGCTTCTTTAACAGCCTCATTCATTGTTGGATGCCCATGACAGGTGCGGGCGATATCTTCAGACGACGCACCGAATGCCATTGCTGTTGCCACTTCATGGATAAGCGTACCAGCTTCATGCGCGATGATGTGACAGCCCAAAACCTTGTCTGTTTTTGCATCAGCCAGAATCTTCACAAACCCCTCAGTATGACCTGTCGCTTTGGCGCGCGAGTTAGCAAGGAAGGGGAAAACACCTTTTTTATAGTCAGTGCCAGCCTCTTTCAGCATCTCTTCGGTTGCGCCTAATGTTGCAATTTCAGGAGCGGTATACACAATGCCCGGCACAAGGTCATAATCAACATGGCCGGCCTGCCCTGCCATGATTTCCACCGCTGCGACAGCATCTTCTTCGGCCTTATGGGCCAGCATTGGTCCTGGAATGACGTCACCAACAGCAAAGATACCTTCGATATTCGTTTCAAAATCTGCATCAACAGCTATCTGACCCCTGTCGGTCATTTCAACACCAAGCGCTTCAAGCCCAAGATTATCTGTGTTCGGCTTGCGCCCAACAGAGACAAGCGCGATGTCACAGCTTATATCCTGCTCTTCGCCCGTTTTTGCATCAGCAACTGTTAAGGTCACACCCGAACGCGAGGATTTTGCTGATTTCACAGCTGTACCAAGATGGAATTTCAGACCCTGCTTCGTCAGCATCGCCTTGAATTTATTTGCGACCTCTAAATCCATGCCAGGCAGGATACGCGGCAGATACTCAACCACCTCAACCTCAGTGCCAAGCCGTGACCACACCGTCCCCATTTCAAGTCCGATATAGCCAGCCCCAATAACAACCAGTTTCTTTGGCAATTTTTCAAGCGCCAGAGCGCCTGTTGATGAAACGATTTTCTTCTCGTCAATCTCAATTCCGGGCAGAGATGTTGGAACAGACCCTGTTGCAATCAGAATGCGCTCAGCACTGAACACCCCTTTATCTGGCCCGTCGGTAAGCTCAACCGTCCCTGGCGCGGTAATCGTGGCACTACCTGTCAAACGAGTGATTTTGTTCTTTTTGAAGAGATGAGCAATACCTGATGTTAGCCCTGATACAATATTGTCTTTACTCTCCATCATGGCATCAAGATCAAGTTTGACGGAGGAGATTTTAACGCCTAACCCCTCCAATGCACCTGATGAAGCTTCAGCAAACTTCTCAGAGGCATTCAAAAGTGCCTTTGAGGGAATACAGCCAACATTAAGGCAGGTGCCGCCAAGAGTGTCGCGTTTATCAATACAAGCAACAGTCATTCCTAACTGGGAGGCCCGAATCGCTGCAACATATCC